>Ga0214542_1000801_pt1 | contig 60382 bp, 26 predicted proteins | sample CNSS1metaG_FD_160096 | JGI IMG/M metagenome (GOLD analysis project Ga0214542, IMG submission 160096) | Root nodule microbial communities from cowpea collected in UCLA plant growth center, Los Angeles, California, USA - CNSS1 | ecosystem: Host-associated > Plants > Roots > Nodule | place: USA...
GTGTGTTTGAACTCAGTTATCAGTTTCATCACTGTTTTAATCCTCTCTCAGAAGGTTCCACATTGGTCAGTTCCCTGATAGGCATATGGAGTTTAGAATATAAAATCTGAACACTTCCAGAATCAAAGTCATACCTTTCTCGGCCTTTTGGCTAAGATCAAGTGTAGTATCTGTTCTTATCAGTTTAATATCTGATATGTGAACTATTGGTTCACTCGATATTAAATTTATTTTTTGAGAGAGAGGGTGAGTTGCAGTAGCTTGCTACTGAGGCCTTCAGCATTGTCCTTGCTTTGCACTACTGCAAGGTTCTGGTGCATCTCATCCAATATAGTTTAAATGCTTCTTATTTATATTTTTATGCTTGATATTTATATGATTAGATTTTCTGTTCCTTATCCATTTTGTTATTGTTTTTGAGGCATTCAAAATCAAACTTTAGATATGATGGAAAAGAAACAACATAGTAGCAAACTACTATTTGGAACTCTGATAGTTGGAATATAAAAACAGAACACTCAAACAACATAGTAGCAAACTAATGGAGCCTCTCATGCCCCTTATGCCACAAAGAATAATTACTACTTGGCATAAAAGAGGTCAAGATGTTGAACATGTAAAGACGGTGAAAGTTTAGTTTCAATTTCAATATCATTGAGATTAATAACATTTTATTTGTAATTCTTTAGCAGTAAAATCTTGTGAATACTAGAAAGTTGCAGAGAATTACCACAAATTCAAGATTATAATAGTTTAAAACATTTACTCCTTATACCAGATCGTGTAGTAAAAATTAGGATCTTTTGTCTCTCCCAAATTCATCCAAATTATCCTATATTTAACACAAAAGAAAAGAAGACACAAGTATAATAAGGTTTAATATTTAGAGTGTTTATACAGAGAGAGACTTTTTAGTCTACATAGATAAAACTTATCGTATTTTTAAAATATTGAATAATATAAGTAAAACTTGGGATTCCAATTTTACATTTGGAACATGAGTAAAACATTTTATTGGTAAAGGTCTTTTATAACTTGAATACTTTCAAACTGTCCGGTCTTTGTTTAGGACCAAACATCAAAAGCTATTTTGTTTTAGACAATACTAAGCAATTCTTCAGCGACCGATCTTTCTAGGTTCTAAGTGAGTTATCAGTATCAGTACCAGATTGGAATAATAATACATAAATTCTGGTTTCGCTGTAAAATTATATTCCTCTGGTTCTGGTTTCACTGTAAAATTATATTCCTATGGTCATATCAATAAAGTCCCACATTCATCAGGACTCTGACAAGACGCTGCCTTTCTCGGTCTTTTGGCTAAGATCAAGTGCAGTATTCTTTCAATTATTAAAAAAAGTATAGTATTCCTGAAAAAAAATAGAAGAACAAAAAGTATAGTATTCTTTCAATTATTTTAAATTTAAAATATTTTTTTTATTGAAAGGAAACTCCCAAAATTCGATGAATCGAGAAAAACAAAAAGTATTCAATAATTTGGAAGAATAACTTAATAATTTTTGAACCAATCATTTCAATTCAATCGACAAAGTCGACAAATTGTTCATTGAAAAAAAAAATCTAAGGAATCTCTCTAATTCTATCTCTATTCGTCGTTCCATTTGAAGAAAGGAAGGATTCCAACAAAGAATCGATCTTTCTTTTAGTTGTTGAATTTTCTTTTGATTGATCAACGTGTGATATTTCGAATCCTCATTTCTAATGTCTAATGGAATCGAAAGAATCCTTGGATTGATCAGAAGATCCTTTCAATTCGCTAGAATCCGTTACTTGAATGAAACTAGATCTTGTGGAATCATATTGAAGATTTGATGATACATTACGTACCTTGTTAAAAAATTGATCCTTGTTTCCCAACCACAGATTGTTTGACCAAATCCAATTCTCTCGTGATATGTTCCTCAAAAAAATCCAATTTGTGCGAACTCTTCCCCCAACTAACGAAGAGATCTTGACGGAATTGCCACATATGAAATTGAGCACAATTTTGCAAAGAAATAGTCCACTTGTTTCTCAAGAAGAAATGCGAAACATGCTCAATGGCTCAATATCATTTGATTGAATAATTGACCGAGTCCCTTGTTGTTTGAAGAAACCTCCCCTTCCTTTGGTATTTTTTTACGAAAAGCAAATATGAGATAATAAATCCAGTCTTTTACTAAGATTTCGAATAGTTCTCCCGAATTCAAGTTAATTATGTTTCGCCTCTTTCTCAAGAAAAGACGATCAAAAAATTTTCAATCATGATATTTTCAGTTTGTTTTTTGAGGGAGAGGGCCATTTGCAGTGGCGTGCTACTGTGACTCTTGTATTAGTTATTTTTTTATAATCTTAAAATCTTTTTTTTATGGCTTTGTATCATATATTTTGATTTAATTTAATCACATGCACTTAACTGAGCAAAATTGTCTACCACAGTTTGTTATATTTAAAATGAGTTCACAACCTAGGATTGATAGTCAATGAATTTTTAGGACAAAGGAAATAGTGTAAATTTTAAAGTAAACTATTATTTATTCAACTCCACTATGCCTTTTCTGTTTATATGAAACATACGTCGTATTTAGTCTTAGATAAGACAGTCTGATCAAGAATAAATGTTTAATTCCGGATCCAAATTTGATTTTGAAGAACATTGAATTTTTTTCTCCTTCAACAAACTATTTTTTTTGTTGTTTCCTCTATATCACTCCAGACTCAAGTAGTGTATGGATGTGACCACTTCCCTTTGGTTTTAGGATGTTCGGTATCGTGCACAAATATTAAATGTACATGCAAATAAATAAATAAATATATATATATATATATATATATATATATATTTATTTATTTATTTATTTATTGCATGTAAGGATATTTCAGTTTCAATGTTCAAACTATGAAAGCTTCACAAGCCTCACTTATGTGAAGGTATTTCAAGTAACTCTCATTATTCCATGATCAATCCTTCATTTGCATCATTGAGGAAATTTTTTTACAACCATAAATTTCTAATACTATTTAAAAAAAATATGATTTAATTATACATTTGATTCGTATTTTCGTCAAAATTCAATTTGGTCTATATTTTTATTTTATAGTCAATTTGATGTTATTTTTATAAAATTGGAATCAATCAAGTCTTCTGGCAAACCACAAAATCAAATTATTAACCACGATGATAACATTGAACTATGTGTGTAACGTGGCTCATTATGCATTAACGTTGTTTTTGGCTCATATATTCTTATTTGCTATATTTTTATTGAAGAAAATTAATTAGGTTTGTTTTTATGTCGTTTAGAAATATAATTAATTAGATTATATGTTTAATTATGATATATTATATTTTAAGAGAAAAATGATTTTCTTATAATTTTTTTTTTATAAATCAATCTACTTTTGCATATATTTTAATTATGTTTTTTACTTAATATATAATATTATTGTTTATTATATTTTTTCTAAATTCTAATATTTTTTGTTGACTACATCCAATTTTAAAATATTTTAATGTAAAGAAATATGAACATGACAATATAATAAGAACTTCTCTTATGCTTCCAGATGAATCCAAATTTTCTATTTGTAACTGAAACGTTATATTGATGATATATTGTATTAATATGAATCTCACACTCCCTATTTTGAGTAAGAGCAAGCAAGTAGTGAGCAAACAACTGTTTTGGGAAAATTTTTTAATATAAAAGCAAAAAAACCATAGTTGTTTTAACTGTAGTATATGTTGTTATAGGTTAAATATATGATATGATGTAAAAATCGTTATTTAACATAATATTGGAATTGTTAAATATATGATATGATATAAAAGTAGTTGCTTAGCATAATATTATGTAGACTATATAGTGTTTGGTTGGTGCATCAATCTAGACCAAATATTCTGTAGTTTATTATAATTAATAAATTTCTAGTCTCTCATTTTTTATATCTTATGAATCTGATTTCGATAATATACTATATCAAATAACTATGAAACATAATTCAGTAGAAAATTAAAAAAAAAAAATCTTATATAGGAGTTTAACTACTTATCCAGACAATAAAAGAAAACTCTCAATTCCTATACGGAATGTCTAGCATGAAGTTAAAGTTTACAAATTCTGCTCCAATTTCTATTTATATATATATATATATATATATATATATATATTTACATACATGTATCAAATTTCTAATGTGTGTCAATTCTTGAAAACACACAATACGTGTATTGCATAAATGTCTAATGTGTGTCAATTTTTCGAAACACATAATACATGAATTGCATAAACTGTCTTCTAATGTGCCATCTTTTTGAAACACATAATACATTTCTAGGAATGTTGAGTCAATTTTTAGAAACATGAAATACATGTATTGCGTATAATGTCTAATGTGCGTCGATTTTTATAGGTGTTCTAGAAAATCATTTCTGAAAGAGCAATAGAAGGATATCTTTTTAACAATAAAATGGTGTTGAGAAAAATCACACGTATTTGAAACTAATTAAGTCGGTCAAAACTCTCAATAGGCTCATCTTGTTGTGTTCTAGCTTCTCCACATGTAGGAATAGATACATCTAACTACTTTAAATCAGACTTTAAGAAGTTTTAATGTTAAAATGCAAACTTTTTTTGTCTTGTACCCCACATCCCTGAAGAAGTTAAACGAAGATATAATTCAGGATTAGTTCAGTGTAGAGACAGTAGTGATACGAGGAGCCTAATGGATTGGGTGAACGAAATATTTAAATTTTGAGATATAATGTATAGTAATCCAAATTTATATCACTTATATTTAAATGTTTTTCTTTCAGATCCAAATGCACCTTTTGGATTTTAAATCCATTTTACTTAATTGGATTTAGATGAGATTTAAATGGATTTTTTCATATCCAAATTTACACTTTTAGATTTTAAATTTGGTCCACTTAATTGGATTTATGTTAGATTTAGATGAATTTTTTCCAAATGCAAATCCACACTTTGAATTTTAAATTCAGTCCAGGATTTATATCGGATTTAGATCAAATCTGATTGGGATATTTTTTGGATTTTGAAAATCCAAAATAAAGTGTGTCCAATTTAACTCAAGGCGACATAGGACTAAATCAAGTCAAATCGACCTAAATTCAAGGTCAAGTAAAATGCACCTGAGTCAAAGTCAAAGGTCTAATTAAGACAACTCAAACCAAAAGTTCATGTTAAGTTGGCTTGAGTCGAAGGATTAAGTTGACTCGACCTTGACTAAAGGTCATGCCAACTCGACTTAATAGTCAAGTATTAGATTAGTTTCATTAAATTAAATTTAATTAACAACATGGATTGAGTCTAGATTTAATCCAATTTAAATTAGATTAGAAAAACATTCAGATTTGATTGATATGAATGAGTCAAATGTATTTCGATATTCTAGTTAATATGAATATGGATTATAAATCCAATATATTATTGGAACTATATTAGATCTAAATTAGATTTTGAAAAATTCAATCTATGTCCAACTGTACTAGTGGATACTCATCTAAATTCTTAGTTGCACCAATCTCTTGGTGTTGTAAGAAGCAATCAGTTGTGGCACTATTATCCTATGAGACTGAGTATGTTATTGATTCATATGCATCTTGCAAAGCTATTTGGCTTGATCAAATTTTAAAAGAAATGATAGTGGATATTGAAAAGCTTATAGTTGATAACAAGCCATCTTTAAATCTAGCACCTAATCCTGTCATATGGCATAAACAAGCACATACAAATTAGATTTCATTTAATAAGGAAACAAGCTAAGGTTTAAGTTGGTGCATTATTGAATTACAAGTAGGTGATGTATTAACTAAACCTTCAAAGAGAAACAAGTTTGAAAGGCTCAAAGTTGAGTAGTGTATAGTATCCTTGAGTACTTGAATTAAGAGCAGTGTGATACTTAATTAGTAAAAGTTTGTTATTTAGTATGAGAACCATATGTGACAGAGACAATCTCGAACTACACATTGTGACACCATGTTAACAAAGACATTTTCACCATAATAACTCATCTAAGAAGAAATCATGCCAGCAAAGACATCTCGATCAAGATAAATAATGGTCGAGCATAATTGACAAGGAGATTAACACATAAGATGGATTAACAAAACCCTAAACAACTTGAGAAAGGCAACAAGGTAAAAGCCTACGAAACCCCAATAAATAGCATTGTTCACGAGGAAACTATGTTGTATCCATTGTAGTATTTATTACGATGTTACGCACATACCTGACTCGAGCATCATAGTGTCTTTGCAGACACTCATCTCTCGTCTTGGATGTTGATGACAATAACTCTTAATACATCTCGGACTATCTTGAAGTGAAGAAGTAGACATCATGGATTTAAGGTCAAAGAGTACTCGAAAGTGCTTTTTTATATAGTGTCATTCTAGAGTATATTTCTAGATTCAAGCCGATAATTAAATGACGACGATACATCAAGATGATCGAACATCGATATAACAAAACACCTTCCACATGAAGAGAAGGACTCAGGCTAAGGGAAGATGATTTTTATTTGACATCCTCTTCGACATCCCCAACTGTTATAACTCAGAAGGCTTATAGGACAACCCAACTATTAGGATAAAGTTGCGTACGAGCCATGTTTTGTTGACATGAAAAGCCAAGGTGGTTTGCTTCTTGAAGATTTAATGAAGATTGAATGAAGCTCTTTTGAACTATCTTGAAGCCATTACCATTGGAATGAAGCCTACATTGATGAAGGAAAGGAGATTTGATGATATCCATGGTGATCAAGACTGGAACGTGTGCTCTCCATGTAGTTACATCATTAAGAAAATGTATTTGTAGTTTGTAATTCATGTTGTAGATCTTATAGCATTAATTAGATGTAGTTTGGTCTTTATTGTGTTTTTAATCTGTTGAATAGTTTTTCAACAGGTTAAAATGTCTCTTTTAATCTGTTGAATGACTTTTTCACAGGTTAAAAGGTTGGTTGCAGTAGTCTTAAACTGCAACAAATTCAATCAGTTCATTTAGTTTTTAATCGACTGATTTCACTTAAGTCAAGTGAAATCAACCGATTGATTTGAAAATCAACCTGTTGAATTTCGTAACAGTTTGAATAAAAGTTGTAATTTTCGAAAGAGAGGTATGTTGATCATTTTAGAGCACGAATTTGTTCTGGAAACTTGTGGAAATTCTCTCCTTCATGATCATACGTGTTGCAGCTGTTGAAGATTGATCTTGGATCAATTCTTGGAGCTTTTGGCTTGGTTTGAAGCTTGGAGAAAGTGGTTTGTGGTAGGCTAGTTTGTGCTACCACTGAGGTTTGATATCTTTCTCAAGCTTTGTGTGTGTGCTTGGTGGTTTTCCAGGTCTGCAAGAGGGTTCTTGCTATGCTGGTTTGATTCTTGTGTGATTCAAGAGTCTTTTGTAGTGTTTTTGCATATTTTGGAAGTGTAAGGGTGGATACTTTGTAAAACTTTTGAAATAGTGCAAAGTCAAGCTAAGGTTGCCTTGACAAACTGGATGTAGCTCAGGTTTGAGTGAACCAGTATAAAATCTCGTGGTGTCCTCTCTTCTCTAACCTTTATCTCTTGCATTTTCATTTTAAGGTTTCAAGAACTTGTGCTTTAATCATCTTTTTCATGTTCTTGCATGTTTCCATAGCATCTGCAGCATTGAGCATGTTTGTATAATCATTTGGAACTGGTATTGATCATTCTTGAGCATTGTTTCTGGTTTAAAATTCAAATTCGCATTTCTGCATTTTTCCCAGTATTTCAGTCGACTGTTTTTCTGTTTCAATCGATTGATTATACCAGAACAGAATCTGTTTAGTAAAATCAATCTGTTAACTCTGTTTTTGATCGATTGAAAGTGTACAGTTCAGTAGTGTTTGCATCCTAACTTAGTGATCTATTTGATTCAATTAAAGGTGATTTTTAGCTTGCAAAGATAGCCTAACTTTTTAACTAGCCAATTCAACCCCCCTTCTTGGCTTTTCAACCATTTCAAAACTAATATGTTTAACATGTAGGACTCCCATGGTCAATTTGTCAAGAAAGGAAATGAACATGCAACTCATAGAATAGAGTCGTATACATGTAAAAGAAATCGCTCGAGTAATCCTCTCGGCCATGACATACATTTTCAATTGCTGAGACCCTTTGGACCGAAATAATGTCATCCTCAACACGACCATCTAAAAGAAATCGCTCGGATAATCTTCTCGGTCATGACATTCATTGTCAATTGCTGAGACCCTTTGGACCGAAATAATGTCGTCCTCAACACGACTATCTAGCATATATACACTAGCACAAAAAGACTAAGTAGAAGAAGACCACTTGTACTTAGAAAAATACTTTTTCACCATAAGATTTTCCCACTCGTACCATCCTCTCAAAGGCAAATCTTGCTCGGCCCAGTCATTCATGGAGTCATCTCGATTCTCTTTATCGGAATCCATGCTAGAAGACGACACGCTCATTAAAGACCTCTCCCTCTCCTCATGCCTAGGGCCTTCTCGACATTGTTAGCCGACATATCGAAAGTATTAGACGGAGACATACCAAAATAAGAAAATAAATGCAATGCTCTCGATAAAAATATTTTGTCCCTCACTACAGCAGATGAAACCAAAACATTCAAATGAGCCCCTCTTTATAGTCATCAGGAGCGCCTTCACCTAGCATTACTTCGTCCTCAATTGATAGATCTTTGATAAATGTCCAGAATACGTCAAATTTTCATATAAATCTTACATTTATCATGTTTTAATTGATCATATTTTATAAGTAAATGACTTTTTTTAGCTTATAAATACAGAACGAGGTACTAAGAAGAAGAGAAATAGGAAATTGATGAAATTTTAAATGATTTAGCAGTAATTTCAAAAAGAAATAACAATGATGTAATTGAGCTCCAAAATTTGTGGTTGAGCTCTAATAAGACAGTCAAGGAAAGATCCAAAATGTAACCTTTTGAACTGAGATAACAAAATGGTGTTCAACACACAATAAAATGGTGCTCAACACTTAAGGCAGTACAATACCGATGTAAGTCATCTATTTTTTACATATAATCAGGTGTGGCCATGTAGGTGGGTGGGTATCGTTTGGGACATTTGGACTCAGAAATAATACTATTTTTAGAAATGCAAAGGTAGAGGTTGAGGAAGTTTTCATGTCACGCAGACTAAATATGGGCATGGATCATACATAATTATTCAAAAGTCCCTTTTTCTTACTCAGATCGGTGTTTAAGCCCACTTACATATTTACTCCTACTTTAAAATAGGCAAAATATAGTGAGGGTAACGGTGATCTTGGCGTTCTAATATGTGTGGCTGGACTAACATTCATGGGTTGGCAAAAACGACACCCATTTTCTCTGGTTGTCAATGCTCTTGTATGCAGGATTAGTTGGTGGAAATGGTGGGAAGAATATTCTAGTGGTTGCCTCAACTCCTATCATTGGTGGCCTTTTTGGAATGTCAATTTCGATAAAAGAGAGTCCAGGACTGTTGTGAGCCTTTTTGCTATCGCATGCATTCCCATAATTTTTCTCCAGAGACCTTCGTCACTCTATCAGGGGTTCATATATATATATATTTGGTTGTAGGTTTATATACTTCAAATTCTAATGTCATATTAGAGATATAAAGCAAGAATGTTCCAGTGAGTAATCTTAAATCTACTCTCTGAATGGATTATGTTTGCTTGTTATTTATATCTTTCCTAACAACCTAAAAAACAGGTTTAATTTTACACCATCATCCTTTATTTTTTCTGTTAATATAACTTTTGGGTTTGCGGAAACAATGAGATGGAACACTTCTTGTGGCTTTGCTGGATCGTCGATGGTTGCAGAAAATCTGTCTTAACAAGTTACCACTCCAAGTTCAGAGTTCAGTTCATTTTAAATTTGTTATCCTATAACTAAATTCAAGATTTCATACTATTACAAGAACCAAATTAATCACTTTACCTAGCAAGTGTAGTCAATAGGTATGCAATATTGAATAACATGGCTAAATTTTGATTCAAATTCCTCAATGAAACATTTTATTGGTAGGTCTCTTATACCACTATAAACATGTTTCATCAGTCCTTGGCTAGAACCAAACAAAGAAGAGCTATGTGTTCTTAGTAGACTAGCTTTTTTACGAAGACTTTTTCTCCCTCCACATATGAGGATTCAAAACCAAACTCTGAGTACATGATAATAACCAACAATATAGACATTATTTAAATGAAGTATTTTAGGGAAGAATACAATGTGTTTGAACTCACTCCTCCATTTGAAAAATAATAGATGCAATTGATGATTTAATTCTAAAATTATTACGCTTTCCAACCTAGTCTCAAGGACAAAGTCCCACAATTTTTCAGAACTCTGACAAGAAGTTGCAGTTTAGAATATAAAAAGAGAATACATATTCAATCTAAAGCATACCTTTCTCGGCCTTTTGGCTAAGATCAAGTGTAGTATCTGTTCTTATCAGTTTAATATCTGATATGTGAACCATTGGTTCACACGATATTAAATTTATTTTTTAAGGGAGAGAGCCAATTGCAGTGGCTTGCTACTGTGGCTCTTGAGCATCACCTTTGTTATGCACTATTGCAAAGGCTCGGTGCATCCCTCCTAGTTCAGTTAAGTTTTTTATGATATTAATATTGAAATAATAGATTCAAGCCAACTACTATTTGGAACCCTGATAGTTGGATTATAAAAACAGAACACTTAAACATTTATATTTAGAACACTTAGTGGTAAGGTTGAATAACTAATGGAGCCACTTGTGCCCCAACGAATAATCACTACTTTGCATGATGCATTTGTATTCCAAGCATAAAAGAGGTCAAAATGTTGAACATGTAAAGACGGTGAAAGTTCAGTTTCAATTTCAATATCATTGAGATTAATAACATTTTATTTGTAATTCTCTAGCAGTAAGATCTTGTGAATACTAGTGGTTAAACAACAAACTTTATGATATTTATATCCCACATCCTAAAGAAAATGAACCAACAATGTTTTTATAACAATTAGTTGTGGCACATAATAGAGTAGTGGATAATGGTTGTATTGAATTAATATTTAGAGTATTTTTACAGAGAGACTTATTCGAATAATAATACATAAATTCTGGTTTCACTGTAAAATTATATTCCTATGATCATATCAAGTGTAGTATATGTTCTTATCAGTTTACTATATGATATGTGGACCATTGGTTCACTCGATATTAAGTTTATTTTTTGAGGGAGAGGGCCATTTGCTGGCGTGTTACTGTGACTCTTGTATTAGTAATTTTTTTTATAATCTTAAAATCTTTCTTTATGGCTTTGTATCATATATTTTGATTTAATCTATTAGCTTGTGATAGTGTTAGTAGATATAAGTCAAGTATTATGTTTTTTCTGTTTTAACAGAACTCATATTACTCATTCACTTACTTTGTATAAAAGGACTTCTTCCTATCATTCAATACAATACAATCCCACAATTTTCTCTCACTCTCTCGTGCTTGTTCCAATAAAAGTGGTATCAGATCCTGATTCATTTATTGGACGATTGACTTCAAGAATCACAATTGAAGAAGGAAGTTAGGCAGCGAGGAGCAGACAACACAGTAGGGGAATCAAGACTTAGTTTCTTGATCAATTGTGGGTGAAGAATGGCTAGTGGCGACAATCATATTCCCTCATCAAATCTTCCAATTCTTATAGAGAAAAATTGGGATAGATGGAGCACTCAGACGAAGGTGTTGTTCAGGTTTCATGATGTCAGTGATCTTCCAAATGAAGGGTTATGGTGAGTCGATATCTGATCTGATGGTTGTTGAAAAGATTATGAGATCGTTGCCACGAAAATTCAATTTTATCGTAGTGGCAATTGAAGAGTCTAAAGACTTGTCACAGATGAAGATCAAGGAACTCCAAAGTTCCTTGGAAGCACATGAGATGTGGCTGCTGGTTGACACAAATAATGTTGAGCAAGCTTTGAAAGTGCACCATTTCACGAGAAATGAAAGAAACAAGAAGTGGAAAGGGAAGCAAGCAAAAGGAGAATGGAAGTCTGGTAAGACTGCTCAAGATCACTATGACAAGTCAGATACAATAGAGGGGAATGAAAGAACATAGAAGCATCAGAACCATCACAAGAAGAAAGATAAAAGAAGCATCAAATGCTTCAATTGCCACAAGATGGGTCACTACGCCTCTAAATGTTATGCAGACAAGAGGAAAAGGAAGCATTGAGATAAGGAAGCTCATATGGCATATGAGGATTCTGGTTCTTCAGAAACCTTGATTTTGATGGTAACCACTACAACACGAAGTGTGAATTCACAAGCTGAGTCATGGTACTTAGATTCGGGATGCTCGAATCATATAACTTGTCATAAAGAGTGGCTTATCAATTTTAATGCGGAGAAAAGGAGTAAGGTGCAATTTGCTGACAATAGTACCTTAAAAGTTGAGGGGACTGGAGATGTAGTCATCTTAAGAAAAGATGGTTCAAAAGCTGTGATAGCAAATGTGTTGTTTGTGCCAGAGATGAAGTGTAATCTCCTTAGCATAGGTCAATTGGTGCAAAAGGGGTGTACTGTAGTAATGGGAAATTATGACAAAGTTGAGTTGTTTGATGTTAACAAGAATACGATTTTGAGAAGCAAGATCTCAAAGAACAAAACCTTCCAAGTTAACATGAAGGCAGTTGATGTGCAATGCCTGTCTGCAATCAAGAAGGATGACAAAAGTTGGCTATGGCATCTTAGTATGGTCACTTAAATTTCAGAAGTCTAAAGCAACTCTATGAGAAGAATATGGTTTCTGGAATGTGTGATATAACCATACCAGAGAATTTTGTGAGGTCTGCTTGGCTGGAAAAGAAACCAGAAGACCATTCCAAACAAACATGAAGATGAGAGCCAAAGAATGCTTGGTAGTAGTGTACTCAGAAGTATGTGGACCTTTCGAGGTTCCCTCATTGGGTGGAAACAAGTATTTCATTACCTTTGTAGATGAGTATAGTAGAATGATTTGGATGTATGTGATCAAAATGAAAAGTGCTGCTTTTGAATTTTTCTTGAGGTTCAAAGCTAATGTCGAGAGGGAAAGTGGAAAATTGCTGAAAACTCTTAGAACAGATGGGGGAGGAGAATTCACCTCTAATGCATTTGAAAATAACTGTCAAGCTAATGGGATTATGCATGAAGTTACAACACTCTACACACCACAACATAATGCTCTTGCGGAGACAAGAAACAAGACAATCTTGAACATGGTAAGAAACTTGCTGAAAGAAAAAGGGTTGCCACATAAGTTGTGGGGTGAAACAGCTTCCATGGTTGTTTACATCCTAAATAGATGTCCTACAAAAGTGTTGGAAGCTGTAGTACCCTTGAAGGTGTGGTCTGGAGTAAAACCTGCAGTTGAGCATTTTAGAGTCTTTGGGTCACTAGCTTTTAAGCATATACCTGATCAGAGGAGAACCAAGTTGCAGGATAAAAGTACAACAATGGTCTTCATTGGATATCATCCTACAGGAGCATATAAGCTCTTTGATCCAAACCAAGAGAAGGTGGTCCTGAGCATATATGTACTAGTGCTGGAGGATCAAAGTTGGGACTGGGAAAATAAGCAAACTAGCCTAAAGAAGTGTACACTTGATAGTGCAACACTAACAGAATTTGAAAAAGTTGGGTCAAGAATTGAAACTGCACCAGAAACAGTCACAATAAGAAATATGACTAGGGCACAGGATGTTGTGACTCAAAAGCCACAAAGGGAGATAGTAGTGCCACACAGGTTTGCTGATTTTGAAATGGTGGCTGATGAACTGGTTGATGATGATGGAGATTTAGTGTACATATCATTAATGGCAAGGGCTGAACCAATTGATGAGAAAGAAGTTGTGACACAGCCAATCTGGAGAGATGCAATGCATGAGGAGCTCAAGTAAATTGAGAAGAATGAGACTTAAAAACTAATAGATCTTCCAGCCAAAAAGCATTGCATAGGTGTGAAGTGGGTGTTCAAACAAAAGTTGAATACTGACGGGTCAATCTCCAAGTACAAGGCGAGGCTTGTTGCGAAGGGATTTCTCCAGCGGCAAGAAGTAGACTTTTCTGAAGTCTTCGCTCCAGTGGCTCGAATAGAAACTATAAGAGTGGTTGTAATTGTGGCATGTGAGAGAAACTGGCTATTATTCCAACTTGACATTAAGTCTGCATTTCTACATGGACCTTTAGAGGAAGAGGTTTATGTTCAGCAACCTCCTGGATTCGTGGTAAAGGGGAAGGAGCATCAGGTCTACAAACTACAGAAGGCCTTGTATGGATTAAGGTAAGCCCTTAGAGCTTGGAATAAGAAGATTGATTCATTCTTGCTTGATCTTGGGTTCACTAAATGCATTGTTGAACACTGTGTGTATGTAAAGGAAGGCACAAAAGGAGATTTGGTAATCATATGTCTTTATGTTGATGACCTACTCGTGACTGGGTCAAACATTAAGGACACTAAAAATTTCAAGAAGATAATGGAGGCTGAATTCGAGATAACGGACCTAGGAAGGTTGAGTTACTTTCTTGGAATGGAATTCACTTACACTGCTGTAGGAATGATCGTGCATCAGAAAAAATATGCTGGAGAAATATTAAAGAGATTTAATATGATCTCATGTAATGCCGTAATGAGTCCCATTGAGGTTAACTTGAGATTAGCTAGAGACGAATCAGGAGATGCAGTGGATGAGACAAAGTTCAAACGAATTATTGGTTCTCTGCGGTATTTGTGTAACAGCAGACCAGATTTGGATTACAGTGTGGGATTGGTAAGCAGATTCATGAGCAACCCAAAGAAGTTGCATATGCTAGCAACCAAAAGATTGTTGAGATACATCCAAGGCACAACAGACTATGGAATATTGTTTCCTATTAGACAACAAAAATCAGAACTAGAGGTAGTAGGATCATGAAACTTCTGATGAAGAAGATGAACCTCTACAGACTAGAGCGTGAAGCTTGCAAGACATATACAACTCGACTAACGAAGTACATGTTGTATGTTTCTTGGCAGATTCAGAAGACTTGAGCTTTGAAGAGGTTGTGCAGGAGAAGAAGTGGCAAAAGGCGGTGAATGATGAGATTGGAGCAATCGAATGCAACAACACGTGGGAGCTAACCCATCTACCCAAAGGAGCTCGGCCTATTGGCATAAAGTGGGTGTACAAGAAGAAAACAAATGTTGATGGTGAAGTCGAGCGATATAAAGCTCGACTTGTAGTGAAAGGGTACAAGTAGAAGGAAGGAATAGATTATGATGAAGTATTCGCTCTAGTGACGAAGATGAAAACAATCAAGTTGTTGATTTCCTTAGCAGCTCAACATAGATGGACAATCTTGCAAATGGATGTGAAGTCGGCATTTTTGAATGGAGTCTTGGAGGAGGAAGTATATGTTGAACAACCACTTGGATACATGTGAAGAGGCAAAGAGAAGAAAGTGTTGAGATTGAAGAAGGCACTTTATGGCTTGAAGCAAGCTCCACGAGCATGGAATGAAAGAATTGACACCTACTTCAAGAAGAATGGGTATGAGCAGTGCCCTTATGAACATGCTTTTTACACAAAAAAGAAAGGAGAAGATGTGATGTTCATTGCCCTCTTTGTTGATGACCTTATCTTCATGGGTAATAATGTCGAGCTAATTGAAACATTTAAAGAAGTGATGAAGAAGGAGTTCGAGATGACCGACTTAGGTCTTATGAAGTATTTCCTTTGTTTAGAAGTTGTTCAAGGGAAGGATGACATCTTTGTGTCGTAGCAAAGGTATGTTGAGGAGGTCTTGAAGAAGTTTAAGATGACGAGTTGTAACCCGGTTTCCACCCCTATAGAACCAGGCACAAAACTTTCTAAATAAATAGATGAAGACTGATTTGATGCGAGCAAATACCGAAGTCTGATTGGAAGTCTCAGGTATCTTACCAATACTAGACCAGATTTAATGCTGAGTGTTGGAATAGCAAGTCGGTATATGGAGGAACCGAGGTATACTCATTGGAAGGCCCTAGAGAGAATTCTAAGGTACGTGAGAGGAACAATGTCACTTGTCCTGATATATACTAGGATGGATGACTACCGACTAGTCGGCTACTCGGACAGTGACTGGTGTGGAGATGTTGATGACCGGAAAAGCACGTCTGGATATGTATTCTTCATGGGGAGCACGGTGTTCACCAAAGAAACAATCCATTGTAACACTGTCAACATGTGAAGCAGAGTACGTTGCAGCATTCTGGAGTATCTGCCATGTAGTTTGGCTTAGAAACCTTCTAAGCAAACTGGAATTGAAGCAAGAAAAGGGGACTGTGATCCGAGTTGATAACAAGTCGGCCATTGAATTGGCAAAGAACTCGGTCAATCATGAGAGAAGCAAGCACATTGATATTCGTTTTCACTTCATCCGAGAACAAGTGAAAGAAGGAAATGTAGAGTTGGAGCACACCGAAAGTCGAGCACAAGCTGCAGATATGTTTACAAAGCCGCTGCCATCCTCTCTGTTTGAAAACAATAAGATATACTCGGAATGAAGGACAAGAAGATCATTTAAGTTTACAGGGGGATTTTGTTGGGTAAACTTAAATGTGGGTAGTTGGAAGTTGCTATATTAATTGTCTAGGAGATTGCAAAAGGTTAAGAGTGGGTCTAGCTATGATTAAGCATGCAATAGAGTTCATTAATTGTGAGTTAGGTAGTGGTTATATTTAATGAATGTAGTTGAAGGGTCATGTCGAGAGACCTATAAAAGAACCATGTAGTACTTCATTTCATATACAACAAAATCTGAATACAAAGAGTGTTTATCTAGAGAGACTTGTTTGTCAACATAAATAAGCAGGTCACGAGGATAAGTACGTATAATGATGAAGGAAAACATAGGGCAAGGGTTTCAAATTCAAGGCCATGCTTATAACTCTGAAGGCTTGAAGGCCAACCCAACTGTAGGATGAAGTTGCGTACGAGCCACGTTTCACATGTAGGACTCCCATGGTCAATTTGTCAAGAAAGGAAACGAACATGCAACTCATAGAACATAACTAAAATTTGATTCAAATTTTACATTTTGAATGAGTCATGAATACGGTTCAAATTGTCCAGTCCTTGCTTAGGACCAAACATCAAAAGCTATTTTGTTTAGTACGATATTAAACACGTTTGAGTGACTGATTTGTTTAGAAAGACTCTTTCTCCTTCCAATTTTGGGATTCAAAAACAAACTTTGAATACCAAGAAAGAACGACATAGAATCTAACATTAGATTCAAGTAAACTATTTGTGAATAATATAATGCGTTCTAAGTCAGTTATTAGTACCAGATTTGAACAATAATTAATACATCAATCCTGGTTTGGTAAAATTATATTCATCAGGTCATATCCAAAACCAATGACAGTCCCACATTCATCAGGAATCTGACAAGAAACTGGAACTTGGAATATAAAAGCAGAATACATAGTCAAAACAAATCATACCTTTCTCGGCCTTTTGGCTAAGATCAAGTGTAGTATCTGTTCTTATCAGTTTAATATCTGATATGTGAACCATTGGTTCACACGATATTAAATTTATTTTTTAAGGGAAAGGGTCTTCTGCAGTGGCTTGCTACTGTGGCTCTTGAGCATCACCTATGTTTTGCACTATTGCAAAGGCTCGGTGCATCCCTCCTATATCAGTTCACTCTTTTGTAATTTTAGTAGAATTGAATTCTTTTTACGTCTTGTTCTTTTAGAAATAGTTTTTTTTTCTGATTATTTTGTTACTTTTTACTTCTTATACTTATATAATTATGAATTTGAAGTGTTGCAAAATTCCTTTTACACCCTTTTCTGATTATTTTGTCATTATTTCCTCTTGTTTCCTCTGTATCTCCCGACTTAACAATGTCCATCCCACCAAATTTAAATTTAGAGTGCTGTTTGACGTGTGCAGGTGTGTATTGTAGAAAAAGGTGTCAAAATGTTCAACAAAGAAACATTATGAAAGTTCAGTTTCAATATCATTGACATTAGATGTTTGTGCGTAATCCTTTAGAAATATCAGAAAAATTCATATTACTATGAAATGACAATACAAAACACATTTTTGTGAATATTAGATAGCTCCAAAGAAGGATCACATACAGAAGAATTTAACCATTTCAAACATTTGACATTTGATCACTTTGAACCATATATATCGTGTAGAGTACAGTGCTTGTCTCTCCTGTCCTTGATTCCACATGCTATCACTCATGGAGTCGGTCCATGATTACAAAGAACAAATATCGATCCGGAAAAGAAGATCCTAAATATGCTCTGAGGAATATTTTTCAAAAGCCCTATAAGATATAATATCAAACTCTATTTATTAGCTTTCCACGCAAGTGTCATTGGTAATGATGGTCTCACATTGCATAATTATGCACAACCCCATTTAAATGATACATCGGTCAAACAATATGGTGAAATTATGCCAACTTTGTAAGACCATCTTGTTAGTATACACTACAAACGTTTTTCATACTTGTGTTACCTCCGAAGACAAACATTAGTGAAGGCATAGGTCTCTTGGCTAACCATCACTTTTTGCGCAATTTGTTTTCTCTCAGCTAGAAATACCAGTAGCATCATGTTGTTACCGTTCATAATTAGATAAATTATGACTAATCATTTTACAATTTGAACAAAATAGTGACAATTTCTCATACTCCACATCAGCAAACACAATTTCTTGTCTTTCCACTAAAATTTGATTAGGCAAATCAAATAAAAAATCAGTATTGATCAAAAACACGTGTAGGAAACCTTGAGACTTATTATTAGTATAATTATCTAAAGATAAAGGTGTATTAATTCTACATGTTGGTGAGAAAATTGCTTTCGGTTGTCAATACTTTGGGAGGTCATGAATGCGAATCCAACATTGAGTTTGTGAGTTTCATAGAAACTTGGACAAAATCTTTAGTCCAAAAAAAAACATGAAGGATTCCAGGAGACAAATTTCAAACTCCAACTGCCAAAACTCTTATTCCTTGAGCTAAGAAAAAACAAATTAATATAATCCTTTGTCAAAAGGAATTGCCTTCCATTGAAGTTAGCTTCACAGAGCAGTGAACACCTCCCATTCCCAACCGAGGATGTAGATATCAGGCTGGTACTTCCACAACCCTTCATGGCCTAGTCTAGTTTGCTTGAATGATCAATTTTTTTGTCAAAATCCTCTAGGGATGGTAAAGATTTTCATACATAAAAAGAAAAGATTTTGCTTGCTATAGTTGGAGTTGTTCAAAATTTATTTTATCGGATATACTTCCTTTGCTTTTCTTTTTCCCAAGTGGATACAAGCATATAAACATGTTATATCACATCTACAAGTTCTTCCTAACACAAAAATGACACAACATAATGTTGATCTTGATGTGTGCTCTAGAAGAAGCTTTATGTAAAATCGTAAAAGAATGAAAGTTTTGGATAAAAAAAAGTAAAGTTTAAGACATTGCTGTCAAACAAAGAAATTTTGCTGGAAAATTCCAAATTAGAGATGGTGATGAAATGGGATAATCCTAAAATATGGAAAATATGTAGTATTGTAAGATTAGTTGGATACTATAGAAAATTTGCTTAAGCGTCCTCTAAAATTTTGATGTCATTAACTAAGTTAATTCACAAGAATCAACCATTCACTTGGACAAACCAATATAAATAAAGTTCTAATGAGATGAAGACATGTGTAACAAGTTCACCTCTATTAATAATTCAAAATCTGAATAAGAATTTTGAGTTCTTTCTTATGCTTCCAACCTCTATTATAAACAATTATCTGGTTTGCCTCAATTATTCTCTTTGTCAACTTAAAACCTTATATAAGAATTTCAGAGTCTAACTTTAATGATACTTATTAGTCATATCAAATAGCTCTCCCAAATCTTCTGCGTATATCAATTTTTTCACATTTCACAATCATGAAATTCTATTCATCAATCTTTGGTGAGTTGTCCCTCCAAATAAAAATAATACAAATTTTATCTAAAATATTGAATAACATAACTAAAATTTGATTCAAATTTTACATTTTGAATGAGTCGTGAATACGGTTCAAATTGTCCAGTACTTAGTTAGAACCAAACACCAAAAGCTATTATGTTTAGGACGATATTAAACATGTTTGAGTGACTGATTTGTTTAGAAAGACTCTTTCTCCTTCCAATTTTGGGATTCAAAAACAAACTTTGAGTACCAAGAAAGAACGACATAGAATCTAATATTAGATCAAAGTAAACTATTTGTGAAGAATATATTGCGTTCTAAGTCAGATATTGGTATCAGATTTGAACAATAATTAATACATCAATCCTGGTTTGGTAAAATTATATTCATCAGGTCATATCAAACCAGTGACAGTCCCACATTCATCAGGAATCTGACAAGAAGCTGGAACTTGGAATATAAAAGCAGAATACATAACCAAAACAAAGCATACCTTTCTCGGCCTTTTGGCTAAGATCAAGTGTAGTATCTGTTCTTATCAGTTTAATATCTGATACGTGAACCATTGGTTCACTCGATATTAAATTTATTTTTAAAGGGAGAGTGCCAAGTGCAGTAGCTTGCTATTGTGGCTCTTAAGCATTGACCTTGCTTTGCACTACAGCAAGGGATGTGCATCCCTCCTACTTCAGTTAAGTTTTTTATAATATTAATAGTTGTCTTTGAGCCTTGTATCATATATTTTGATTTAATCTCATGCACTGGGTTTAGGTAAAACTGTCTAACCACTATAAATCAGAGATTCAAGTATGGTATCTGTTATCTTATTTAAATTGAATCAATTATTCTCTGTTTCACCCATAAGGGTAGAATAATGTCATTAAGTTGTCTACTTTAAATCTTCTAGCTTTCGAAAAAATGAGTTCATGGCTTTAATTATAGTAAACAGCTAAAATTTGTCACACTACCAAACAAGCCTTCCAACTCCATTATTTTAGGTGCAAAATGATCCAAGACAAGTGAACCCTATGTTGCTGACAAGAATTTTTAAACTAAAATTCCTGCATAATGGTAAATTTTTACTTTACAAGGAGGAGTGGATCATGCTCCGATGCAAGCACATCCACATCACATTTGGCATATGATTTATAGGAATTCCATTGTCAAACCTTATAGCATGACATTGATGGATCACAATGCACAAACCTTACCACCTGAATTTTGTGATCATCATAATTCTTTAACGGAAGGAGCAGCTCCTTTGAAAGTGAAACCATACCATTATAGAATGAGCATACACATCATTTAGAAGTGGTTCTCCAGATCCTTCAACAACAACAATTATATGCTCAATTTTCCAAATCTTCAATTGGAATGTAGGAAATTGATTACTTAGGACATATTCAGTTGGATTAAGTGTTGCTATGGATACTTCAAAGTTGAAAGCTACTACGTGATTTCTTGCATTAACCGGATATTATTGACAATTTGTGAAAAGACATGCTTGTCTAGTAGCACCTTTACCATCTGAATCAAGTTACAAAGTCCCACACTAGTCAAGACTCTGACAAGCATCTTGAACTCAGAATATAAAAGTTCAACACTAACTCTGTTCAAAGCATACCTTTCTCGGCCTTTTGGCTAAGATCAAGTGTAGTATCTGTTCTTATCAGTTTAATATCTGATATGTGGACCATTGGTTCACACGATATTAAATTTATTTTTTAAGGGATAGGGTCAACTGCAGTAGCTTGCTACTGTGGCTCTTGAGCATCACCTTTGTTTTACACTATTGCAATGGCTTGGTGCATCCCTCCTAGTTTAGTTCAAATTTTATAATATTTGTCTTTATGGCTTAGTATCATGTATTATGATTTTGTCACATGTACTAGTCAAGTCAAACAAATTGTCTAACACAGCTTGTTCAACATGATCTTTTTGTGAGATTATGTTGGATATATATTTCTAGTAATCTTCCAGCTTACTTAGGACAAAATGAGTTCATGGCTTAGGGTTGATACTTGATGAATTTTTAGGACAAAGGAAATAGTGTAAATTATACTAAACTTGCTCAACTTTGTCGCTACCAAACAAGCCTTTCTTAAACTCAACTATGTCTTTTATTTGCTTATATGACATTACCTACTATGTCATATTTCAGTCTTAGATAAGACAAGTTGATAATCAATTTCCGAACTCAACAAACAAGGTTTTTCTATTCTTTCTTAAGAAACTATATATGGTGGTGATTCCTCTGTCCTTTTCATATATATATATATTAACTTCGTTACTTCATGAACCCTAGACCAAGCTTCTAATAAATTTTGATTTTTGACTAGTCTAGTTCCAACTCTTCTATATATTTTTTGATGGAAGTATCCTGATCCCATTGCTACCAAATAGGACCAAATAATTCAATTGGAGTTGTTGAACCATACCACATAATTCCAGCAACGACAAAAGCTGCAAATAAGACAGCAACAATACTGCAAGAAAGGATAGGTTCATTATACATCAAAAAAAGTCATACAAACATGTCTTTGCAATGAAGTCATCTTGAATTTTTTTTTCTCCTTCAACAAAATATTCTTTTGCAGAAGTAAAACGTCTTCAAATTAACTTCAATCTATCTCAATCCAATTTCCAAATTATAATCTCAATCTGAACTTCCATCATCTTAGTGTTCTTAATCTCATAAATTCAAATGTCAAATGTCTATGTCTAATTAATCCTATAATTTTCTAATTACATCATTATCTCCATCCTTTTCATCTAACTCTTCCCCGATGAAACTTGTGCATCCTAATTGGCATCAAAAGTTATGTTATCAAGATCAAAAGCATCTAGAGTTGGATTTGTTGTTGATCCATCTAAGGGAACACTTTAAACATCATTTTCACCTTCAACTTGCTCAATCACAACAACATCATTTGGCTCTTTAGTTACCCATTCATCGTTAGATTCAATGTCATCAAATGGAAGAGCAACAATTTTTCGAATTTATCTACTTTTCTACTTCAAGTTATACATCACAAAAACTAAATCAGTCATCTTTTTCTGATGCAAATGGTTCCTTCTCCTTGTATGAACCTAAAATGAAATATTAAATTTTAATAGATATAAACCTAATAAAGGAAATTATAAATTATAAATAATTTAAATTACCATTTCAAATGAACTCCAATTACACTCACATCCCAAAGAATTACAAGTCCTCTTGGAAAATGAAATTCAACAATTTACAAATTAATTTTTCTTCTTTCTGCAAAATTTGGTACCAATCTTCTCATGCATATATGCAATCCTTCTTTCACCTCTCCACCATCATCACATCTAAAGTTAGGTTCATAGTGGAGGTGGAGGTTGAGAAAATAGGCAGCTGCATGCAAAGGCCTATGAAGTTGACTATGCCATCGAGCATCGATTATTCTCCAAACCTCTTCATAACTACATTCAATACCAAACTAATTTCAAACATAAGTAATTAAACCTTGAATGAGTAAAAGTTTGAAATTTTACTTCTTTTTAATATTGTTAAAATTGGACTTAATCTTCTCTTTTGCACAGCCCATCTCTTCATAAATGAAACTCAATGCAGGTTTTACATTTGAGTCCACCAATCTTAAGACCACCATAAGAAGGGTAGTAGCCTTCTAGCATGTAGGTACATTCTTCCAAAACTAGTTGTCTAATACCACGCGTTTTACTCTTTTCCCCTCTTGTGAGGTTCCAAACTTGCTTGTCTTCCCTTCCTCGGAGCTGAACATGGTCAATAATGATATCTTCAATTCATGAAGACAACCAAGAGTCAAATATGTCGTGGCAAATCTAATTACACTCGGTCTTATCAAGTCTCTACCTTTAGTGAACTTTTTCAACAAAGAAATCAACATTGTTTTTCCATAAATGTAAGTGGTAATCTGACCCTTCTTGATTGTCAATTCATGTACCTTCAAATTCTTTTAAAAATTTTCAAAGATCAAATCAATATAGTGTACAACACATGGAGTCCAATACAGTTGTTCTGTTTTTTCATCAACAAATCTCCAATTGTCTTGAAATTTGCAGCATTATCAGTAACAACTTGAATTATATTTTCTTCTCCAACAATGTCATTTAATATCTTGAATACTTTATCAGTTGTTTGTGTGTGCGCGTGTGTGCGTGTGCGTGTGTGCTTATGTGCGTGTGTGTGTGTGCGTGTGTGCGTGTGCGTGTGTGCGTGTTGATATGGAAACAATGAATACTTGTATTATTTTTGAAAATGGTTTAATGTTGATATCACATGTATTCATATAATTATATTTATAAAAATAATAAATAATACAAGTTTTATTTAAAATACACAGTAACATAAATAAACCTTGTATTCAAACTTTTTTCATTTTTGAAAGTTATTTTATTGATAAGGTGTCATGAATGGATATGAATAGTGTTTTCCTAACCAGTCATTGGTTAGGACCAATTGTAAAGAGTTATAGAAGAAAATCTAATAATATATTAAAAGTAAACTAAGTGTGAAAAGGAGTTTCACTCAACTACATGGAAAGAATATAATGTTGCCTCTGTGCAGAATGAAGCATATCAATTAAGTGAAAATCCCACATCGGTAAGGGCTTTGACAACAAGTTGAACGTCAGAATATAAAAGCTTAACATCTGTACTGTTAAAATCATACCTTTCTCGGCCTTTTGGCTAAGATCAAGTGTAGTATCTGTTCTTATCAGTTTAATATCTGATATGTGAACCATTGGTTCACTCGATATTAAATTTATTTTTAAAGGGAAAGGGTCAATTGCAGTGGCTTGCTACTGTGGCTCTTGAGCATCACCTTTGTTTTGCACTACTGCAAAGGTTAGGTGCATCCCTCTTACTTTAGTTAAGATTTTTTGTAATATTAATATTTGTCTTTGTTCCTTTAAGTATCATATATTATGATTTAATCGCATGCACTGGGTTTAGGTAAAATTGATTCAATTATTCTGTTTGACCCATAAGGGTAACACAATTTCATCGATGGAAATAGTCTAAATTAACTTGATCACACTACCAAACAAGCTTTGCTTCTCCAACTCCATTAGGCCTTTTTTGCTTACATGACCTTACCTTCCCCATATTTCGGTCTTGGATAAAACAGTTTGATCAGCAATAGACGCTAGCTAAATCACCTTCTAATTGATTCCTGAACCCAAATTTAGTTTTAAAGACAGCATTTTCTTAAAGATTTTTCTGTTCTTTTTTTGAGGAAACTATATACGATGGCTACTCGTGTGTCTTTTTTCATAGATTAACGTCGTTGAACTCAGTTACGGCATCGAAAAAAATCATCCAAACATGTCTTTGCAATGAAGTCATCTTGAATTTTTTGCTCCTTTTGTGGAAGTAAAACTTCTTCAAATTAACTCCAATCTATCTCGAGCCAATTTCAAAATTATAATCTCAATCTGAACTTCCATCATCTTAGTGTTCTTAATCTCAAAGCCTTCAATGCTTTATAAAACCCGCCAATTTCTCCATCTAGACACACACATGTGCTTTGGTTTATGTTTATCAAGAAAACTAAGAAACCTTTCGCTCAATTTATCAAGATGTGATCGATTGTTGAATACAGTAAATTTTTCTGAGAGGCTGAAAGACCTGCCATGGAGTTTTTCTTACCACTTCAAACCTTGCCTTTGTGTTAAATAGGCAAGCTTTGAGTTGTGACAGACAAACTTTTCTGACTTTGCAATCTTTACTATATAGTTTCGCTTACAAACTTTATTACCTTTTGTTTTAGAATCTTCATTAACTTTTGCGTTAAGTAACTTTCAAGCATCGCCTTTGATTTGCACTGCATCAAGGACCTGGTTCATCCCACCTAGATCAGTCCAATTTTTTTTATGATGTTAAGCTTTTATTTCTACATGGTTCTTATCCTGGTCACAAATGATCTTTACATCTTTTTTATATTCATATAATTGTGAATGTGTACTGCAACTAATTCAATTTTTTGCTGTTGGGGTAGGACTTATCTAATGCAGGTTTCAATCATGCTTGGTTGGGTTGTGTGTTGTGCGATTTGTTGGCATGCCCACTCCAAGAGTGAACCATCACTTTTTTGGTTTTTGACGTGTGGTTTCTAACTCAAGTGGCAACAATATTCAAAGCCTTACCAATCTTTTAAAAACTCTTAATTCCATCACCAATCCTTCATCTACAACATTCAGGAAAAATTTTTACTTCCCTGCGAGAACCCAGCAATCTCCGTTGTGTCGCCTGTGCTAGAGTCTCACAACTACCATTCATCAGAGAAAAGATTGAGGATCATGCCATGCAATTCTTGAGGGGCCTCAACAAGCAATACAACAATGTTACTTCTCATGTCTTAATGATGTACCCAATTCCATCCAAGAGGGGCAAATTGGAGGGAACAATTTCTTCAATGGAACTGAGATTAAGGTCAACAATACAACTACTACTTGTACCTACTGCAAAAAAGTTGGAGGACACAGTGAGTTCGTTTGTTTCAAGAAACATGGGTTTCTGGGTAGTAGTAATCCTGACAATAGAAATACAAGATATATGTTAATTGTTTTGATATGAAGCAGCTGCATGTTTTTGGATGTTTGTGTTATGTTTACTATTTCTGTGAATCGGACTAAATTGGATCCCAGAGCAAGGATAGGTATGTTCCTCATGTTCAAACCAAATGTTAAGGATTGTATTGTATCTTATCTAAATTCCCATTGCATTCATATTTCTAGAAATGTTATCTTCTATGAAGATAAATTTCATTTCAAAACTATTTCTCAGGAAAATTCTATTGACAAGATGATTACACCTGTTTTTGAGAAAATAAAGGATTATGATTTTGATCTTACTGTCCATAAGAGTAAAAACTTAAATGATAACATTGATTCTGAAAACCATATAACGCATGCCCAGAACATTGATGATCCTGATAATCTGAATAAATCTGATAGTATTGATACTGAACAAGCTTTTGATTCTGCATCAGAGCAAAATTGTCCTAGAAGGTCTACTAGACACAATAATGTTCCTGCTTATTTACAAGATTTTCAAAGTTCATTTACTAAAACTGAAAAGAAAACTAGATATTGTATTAAGGGTCACGTTTCTATGGCAAGACTGTCTTCTTTCAAATAGGTTATTTGCTCTATTGACTCACATACTGAACCAGAATCTTATGAAGATGCTTCATGGTATGAACATTCGAAGAAAGCAATGACAGAAGAACTAATAGCCCTTGAACAGAATGGCATCTGGACAGTGAGTTCTTTACCAGAAGGAAAACCTGATATTGGATGCAAAATACATACAAAAAGAAGGATACAAGAAAAATGATTGTGCTCTCGAACATAATCTCAAGTGACAAAGTCCCACATTGGTCACGACACTGACAAGAACTCCAGCTTAGAATATAAAAGTGGCATCTATACTCTGTCCAAATCATACCTTTCTCGGCCTTTTGGCTAAGATCAAGTGTAGTATCTGTTCTTATCAGTTTAATATCTGATATGTAGACCATTGGTTTACACGATATTAAATTTATTTTTTAAGGGAAAGGGTCAATTGCAGTGGCTTGCTACTGTGGCTCTTGTGTATCTCCTTTGCTTTGCATTACTGCAAAGGTTGGGTGCATCCCTCCTTGTTCAGTTAAGGTTTTTAAAATACTTGTTCAGAGGTTGAAAGTATGGTATCCATTATTTCTTTTACTAAATTGATTTTATTCTAAATTGATTTTATTCTGTGTTTCACCCATAAGGGTAGCACAATTGCATCGACATTGTGTTAAAAATACAAACTTAATCTCATTGACAAAGATATCAGTTTAGGCCAATTTCTATTAATGAGAAATGGAAATAGTCCCTACACCAAGAGCCATAATAAGTAGTCTACTGTCTTTAAAATCTTTTTGCTTACGAGAGAAAATGAGTTCATGGCTTAGGATTCATAGTCAATGAATTTTTAGGACAAAGGAAATTGTGTAAATAATAGTAAACTTGCTTCTTCAACTCCATTAGGCATTTTTTGCTTACATGACCTTACATTCTCCCTAAACACTAACCATATTCAGTCTTGGATCTTCTTCAACTCCATTAGGCCCTTTTTGCAATCTTTACTATTTAGTTTTGGCTTACAAACTTTATTAGCTTGTTTTGTTTTAGAATCTTAATTAACTTTTGTGTTAAGTGAGAGGGCCAACTGCAATGGTTCAATCTTTTATGATGTTAAGATTTTATTTCTACATGGTTCTTATTCTGGTCACAAATGCTTCTTACATCTTTTTTATATTCTTATAGTTGTGAATGTGTAGTGCAACTATAATTCAATTTTTTGCTGTTGTGGTAGAAGTTATCTGATACAGGTTTTAATCACCTATCTCGTGAAAGGACCTCAAAATGCACAACATGGAAACTTCAAGAAATTTCAGTTTCAATATCATTGAAATTATAAATGTTTCTGTCTGTAATTCTTTAGTAGTATCAGGAAAATTCATCCGATTATGAAATGACAATATAAAAGACAGTTTGTGAATACTTGGAAGTTGCAGAGAATGACCACATTTAGAAGATTTTAACAGTTTCAAACATTTAATCACTTTATGCCCATAACTATTTTTATTCATAGCTCGAGGGATAGAAATTCAGGCTTCTGACTCAAGTGAGGGCAACAAGGTCCCTGCTCTCCCAGAGCACAATGTTGGAAGCCATGAAAGCCTCACCAATCTTTTAAAGAACTTTCAATTAGAACACCAATCTTGTATCACTTAGATCACCAATCTTTTATCTACAGCATTCAGGAAAAAATTTTATATCTGACACCCCAACCAATAAACTCCTCCAAATTCCCAATGCTATTTTGAAAAAATATATACAAACAACCAGGGGGAGTTGTACACAACCCTGAGTTGATTTTTTTAATAAACAAAATATATATATATATATATATATATATATATATATATATATATATATATATAATGATTAACGTTTTTTGCACTATTTATTGCTTTTTGATATATCATAAAAGAAAAAAGTAATGATTATATGTTTATTTAGCTTTGGCATGCCTCTTATGTGAAGGTCCCTTTTCAGCTTAAGCATGAATAATATGGCCTAACTTACGTTATACAAAGATTGAATTTATATTGTTTGCATCGGACAGCTAGGACTGGTAGTAACGGAAGTTTTAGTATAGAATTGGAAATTGTGTAAAATACAAACTAACTGACACACAAGTGTGATTCAAATTGAAATCTGAAAATAACTATCAATTCATCTGTGCATTTGCATTACTGTTAAACACTTCCTCATGCACGAAGAAAGTCAGCCAAACATGTCTTTGTCACAATGAAATCGTCTTCAATATTTTGATCCTTCAACAAACTATTCTTTTGCAGAAGTAAAACATCTTCAAATTAACTTGAATCTATCTCAATCCAATTTCAAATCTGAATTTCCATCATCTTTTTTTTTTCTCTCAAAAGCTTCAAGGCTCTATGAAATCCATCAATTTCTCGATAGTACACACAATTTAGTGTTGCTAGTCCACTGAAAAATGTCATAACTATAAGGGTAAATGTAACTAAACTATAAATGTTCTTTGAAACATTCAAGTAGAACGAATGTACATTACTTACATTTGTCCTGATAACTAAGAAATGTATCATTGGTCCCATCAAGTATGAAGTGCTAACTTACGTCTAGACTTTCTATTATTTCAAAGTGCATCTGCATACTTGGAGGCATATTATTAAAATAATACCTTGAGAATACTTTTAATTTTCCCAAACTCTTAGGGACTTCAGATTCAAGAAGACGCAGCATTTTATCTTTTTCATTCCGTATCCAATCCCGCCGCTTGTCATTCCATTGTCTTGGTGTTCCATGAAGGAGAAAACGGAGTTGAGGAGCTCCTTGCATGAGCCTTTTGGAGATTCTTTCAAACACATCATGGTTAGTTAGGTATGCCCCAGCAGTGTTCAGACCAACATCAACATAATGAATATCGCTGATGCTGTTCAGTAAGTCTTCCTTTGTTTTGGGAACAATGTAAGTATTCTCAGATCCCACATTGGGTGAATTCACATTAGAACCAATATCTGAGAATCCCAGCTCAGTAACTATCTGGTTCAGAACAGTTCCACCTTTGCTAAAACCAAGGATGAATGTCTTGGGCTGAGAGAAAGAACAGGCAGAAGTGCAGCCAGACCTTAAACCTACTTGTGTTCTTAAGATGACTTTCTTTGCCTGCATTACAAGAAATTCAAAACATGGAAAGGAAAACATTCAGACCAAGTGGTAATTACAAGTTGCAGACATGAACAAGGACTTTTTTTTTAATTTGACTATTACAATCACATAAGTGATATCTCTAGTCATGTAGCACATTGGTGTTATATAGGATCATTAATTTAGAAAAGTTAAGGAGCAAGAACTTGATTAGGATATGTAATAACCTTGCTAATGATTTTTTTTTTTTTGCCTCAAATGGTTAGTGAAGTTAGAAGATGAGTATAACTACAACAATCCATATGGAAATTTAAGTTGCCAACAGTTATCATGCCTTCCTGGCATTTAAGATGGGAAAACATCATACTTCTTCAAGGCAATTAGATAAGAGAGACACGGTTGATGTAGATGCAGGGAAACCAATTGGATTATATGACCTTGGCTCTCCATATTGATTCATGGACGGTATGAAGTCCTTGTAGACAGCAAAAGGTCCATTAAAAACAGAAGCCTCAATAACCCAAGCATTGATTGAAGAACCAAATTTGGACACAACAATTTCAGATAGTTTTTGTAAATTTGATATCCTCTCGATCACTGGGTTACCTGACCCTTCAACTCGGTCACCACAGAAAAATATAGCATTGGCTATAGGTACCTGTAACAAATCAGAAAGATGTTTGGTATGCAGAAGGGAAGGTGGTAAGCCATACAAGTTCGAAAGCATCTTTATCCAAGATAATGAAACAGGGAATTCTGAATTTGAAGATTCAATCACATTGAAATTATCTATTTCACATTTTCCAAATAGTTTTAATCTTTATGCACAAATCCTTAACTTCACATAATTCAAATACAGTTCAGGTAAATAACCAAAAGGATGCCAATCTGCCCGACCAAAAAGCTTACCATCGAGTACTTTCAACAAGTAGAATCAAATGATTAACTGATTTCAACTTATGCACGCATAAAATATATTTAGTAAGTCCCTTGCCAAAAGAAACTCAAATAACTTGCATTCACTATATTGCATGATTTTCGACTTTGTTAAGAAACAATGCTAAGCTACATTCCTAAGCTACATAGTTAAAAGACTGATATATAGTAAGCAACTGAATTAGTTGTTCATCTGAACTAAAAGTTAATTGTTATCTATAAACAATATGGTTCTAGTTCAATGAATTACTTACACAAAGTGTTTTGGTTTCCGGAGAAAGGCAGAGAGACACACCAACCCTATGGAATGCCCTGCTATTAGGATGCAGAGGGACTCTCAAAACTCCACTCCAACGTTCCATCTAAAAACCTTCAGAATATTTGATGGTGTGAATATTGGAAGTTGAGTATATTGCATAAGGGCATCAAACTAACGAGTTCAAATATCCAATATGAAACTCAAGATATGACGAAAAAAAGTGGGCATATAAGATAGGAAAATAGTATTTTTACCTAAAAAATGTCTATAAATTTAAATGATAATTACCTCCCTTGTTTGAAAAAGAATAAAAACCTAACAACTATGAGTCTTAACAATGCAGTAGTTATGTACAAGAGAAAAATAGGTTATGCACTTGTAAAGCAGTTTTATACTTTTCATTCAATCACAAATCTCCATATATAGTAAGTTGTTAATTTTTACCCTAACTATCCTAAAAGGCTAAAAGGCATTTGGTAATTTCAAATTGAATGACAGTATGATGAATCGACCTTATATTGGGAACAGATTAAAGATTTTACCTTTTTAAACTAATTATTACAAAAATAAGCTTTTTGTGCATAAGAATTTATGATCAGATAAGGGTATAAAAGAAAATCTGATAACCTTAAAGTTGGTTCAGATTATTCATAGACGATTGGTTGTCATGAAATTATGAAAACTTATAGATGATGAATTAATATAACAAACAACAGAAAAAAGCACATATAAGAAACAGAAGCACATCAAAATATAGACAAAGCGCCAAAAGACAAAAGCGGAAAAATACTCTGAAATTTTAACAAAAACGTGAAGACTAAACAGTTGAAGATAAAGAATGCTTCTCAATACGATGTTCGTCTTCATTATCTGATTATCATGGTTGCGTTTCTTCCTCTGCTCCGGTTAGCAGGTTTCAGTTGCGGTGGATTTTGGAAGATTCAAAGAAAATAAATGACGAGTGAAATAGGGAAATTTAAAGAATTTCTTGGTAAATAAATTACTTTTTGTTTCACATAAAGATTTAGAAATTTAAAATTGATAAAAAATAAAAATAAAAAGAACACAATTATTGTACACAGGTAATATCGCTTACAACATCTCCAGTAATAATATATTGTGTATATGGAATTGGTTAATTTTTTATAATAAATGTCTTAGAAAGTATATTAAATGTGATATGTGATTAAATGAAAATATAAAACTTAATAACCGCTAATAGACATTGAGTTTGAAATATGGTTATTATAAATTAAATAATGATAATAGAATAAATTTTTATTATGTGAATTGTTCTTGTTAAAAAATAGTTTTAAATGACATAAAATTAAAAATTAATAAAAATGTTAATATAATTAATTTGAATGGTGGAAAATAGAAGTATTAAACATATGCTATTTAAGAGACTTTGTGGAAAATACTTTTTTATTGGTTAAAAATGATAAAAAGGCAGACTCTTCAAATAGAATATGTAAGGCTGATGAAATTTTGTGACTTTTAATAGATTATAAATAATAAGAAAGGGTAAGGAGAGTTAAAAAGGGTTCATTTGAGAATGTATTCATAACAGTTCTTGACAGAAAAGATGAAAAAGGATTTAGGTGAAACATTGAAAATGTAAACGATTGAATTTTCTGAAAAATAATAAGATAATAAAATAAAATAACATTTTTAACAAGTTTAAAAAAATGAGTGTAAAGAAAATATAAAGATGAAAATTTAAGTTGTATTCATAATATTTATTGACAGAAAAGATGACAAGGGATTTAAATAAAGTAAAATAATATTTTTTTAATAAGCTTAAAAGAAATGAGTGCTAAGAAAATATAAAGATGAAAATTGAAGTTCCCCAAATAACCTGGTAGTGTTATTGCAATGAAACAGCTAGCCCAAACACTACAGTACCTTCTCCCACTCCAGTATTGTACATCAACAACTAAACCACTACCCATTTTTATTTGCATATCATCACATTATCACATAGTTTGTTATAATTGGTAATAAAATACTTCCAAAATAAAATTATATTTTTATAAAAGTATATATATTCCCCTAAATTTCTATGATTATATTTTTTAAGTTTTAGACACGCACAATTCCTGTTTTGCATATGCTAAAAAAACATTAGCAAGGTATTCTGATCCAAATTTCTTTTTAATAGAGATAAGAAAATAGGATAAATAAAACAAAAATAAATGAATTTATTAGTTTGGTTCGGAACAGATAAAATTATGAGAAGAAAATGAATAAAATAAAATAAAAATCTTATATGTTCATCCTCTTCTTCTCTACAAAAGAAAAAAAAAAACTAATTTGAATAGAAAACCAATTTAACCATTTTATACATAAAAATGTGAAAATTTTGACCTCCCAAAAACAGGATCTGATTTAATTAATAATATATAAATAATATATTTGTTACTGAAGTTTACCTTTTATGTCAAATTAACCCTGAAAAGTACTTCATCCTATTATCCTCTACCTTCAATTTCTTAACCCAAAAAATTATCATAAGCACCAGCAGTAGATTTATACGATGGAGGCCAACAAGCTTGAATGTTAGAATATACGAATCTAAAATCTAATTGGGAATACATAATCGCCACAAAGTATAGTAATGCGATTGAAGCAGCATATATGAAGCATAATACAAAAGAAAATAGTATAAATTCAGCAACCCAAAAATAAATAGCCGCACCACCATCTCAGCTTGTTCTTGCCAACTCAGTATTAGATTAAAATGGTTCGAGAAACACCATCAATTTTCCTAAATACAAACTCGAAGAAATTAACAGGTTTCCCCCTTTTTTTTCTCCTTGTTCCTATCTCGCCTTGTGGTGTGACAGACGAGTAATATCGATGAGATATATACTTGTCTGCAAAAGCTGATTCCCTCTGTGGACGCATGCCATGAATAAAAGTCAGGCAAGCAACTAAAGAACTCATCCAATGAGCTCCTTTATCTACTACAATCTTCAAGATATTGGATGCCGCCTCCTGCAAATTTTTAAACCTATAATTAGTCTTATGATAGAATATATGGAAATCATATAAACTAAATACACATGTAGAGTTTTGCAGATCTGATACATCAGGCGGTTGTATGTAGTGAGTCTGTTATTTATATTGCTCTGGTTTGCTCAAATGGACAAATCTTGTGCTCTAAACTTAATTTGGTTTAATAATATTCTTTTTAACTTTTTCAAAAAGCAAAATTGACAACTTAATCATATTCTAGATTGAACTAGACGCCTATATATAGAACACTATACATTTATAATGCCATATAATCTATATTCCTATTGGTAATATGAATACACTTCAATACATACAGTATGCGGACATATTTAAGGTATCGACATATAAATAAAAGTGCGTATCATATCCATGTCAAAATTGTAGTTCAAAAACAATGATGGTCAACTTAGAAAATCAATTTTTGATTAGGGCATCTGATCAAATACTTGGTTGTACACAGTTTTTTCAAATACCTCTTTGGTCGGCTTCGATCTTCTTCATAATCCATCACTCCACCAGATTCAGAGCAGATCTCCTCATGGCCTCTGAAGTCGATGTCGGCCTGCTTACAGTGTGTAACTTCTGCCACGAAGTAAGTAAGACACGTCGACCAATATATTCCAACCATAAAGAACAGCAGGCAATTATGTATATAATTAAGGCAGTTACTTCTACATTAGCTAATACAACTCCAAACCCAAACATAAGATCAATGCAGCACACAGCAGCAGCTATACATGGTAAACCCATAAAATGTTGTTCTGATGAAAAGATTAATGGATAATCAGTTATGGAAGTGTTGATAGGATTATTGGAAAAACAGGTCACAGAGGATGGTACCGCTCTCCTACCGTTCTAGAAAGCATATTTAGTGAAACTTAACCCCACAAAATCAGCATGTAAAACGAAGTTTGCACTCACTTATTTACTATATACTTTAATCATATCTCCGGTCAATGTGAGCTGTTTAATAGGAAGATTAGAAATACAACTATTATTAGATACAAGATAAAATAGTGAGGTTTCATCATAAGTAATTTAAGCATGTATGAAGAAAACCTATGCAAGCATAAAATAAACAGTGTAACGACGAGAGCTGAGGATGGTAAAAAAATAGAGATAAAGGATACGAGGAAAGTTATCAGCCAAACCTCAGAGATTTAGAGGTGAAAGGTCTATATTAGAATTCAATACTGGACAGGAAGCCATGGTTGTGTGTGATCCATAGCTAACCCCAACCAATGTTGTAGCTTGATTATTAAAGAATAATGAATTCTGTTTGTGCAACACAATGGCCCCTCAAAGTTTTAGTCATGAATACATATAAATGGCAATTATTTTATTGACTAAAACTTTTGCTTCCCTCTGTCATAATAACCTCGGGTAGAGTAGTGTTGTCAATTTAGAAAATAGCGTCGGGAATGGAATTCCAGCTTGCATTATATCAGTGAATAATCAAACACCAATTCATAACACACAGATACACTATTACAATTATACAAATAAGGAACTGATTCTATATAATCAAGAATATCTAAAGTATATGTGCATTATTAGAAACATTTCTATTTGTTCATTCCTATGTCATATCTTAGTTATTAGAAGGGTATTAAATCTCCTCTATTTATTGTATTAATTATTTTTTTTCTCAATATAAATAAAACATCCATACTGTCTTAAAAACACACTTTCCTCTCCTTCCAAGAGTTTAACATATAATACAAGGATAAAAGAATTTTTCAACACATTCGGTACAAGAATGAAATTATATGCAAATAATTTTCTCAGACATTTTCTCATCTGTAAAAAGGTTAAAAGGCATAAAAATAAATCCAACCCACCTTGAAAATAGACTTCTTTACTTCTTCCACCTTCTCTTCCACATCCTTCCTGTGCTTCTTGTCAATTTCACTCATAGCATCTGCCCATTTGATCTTCTCTTGGATTGAAACAAGCAGACTTTCTGAGGTAGTCAACCTATGTTTCCCATTCATAATTAATTTTAGTATTTCAAAGATAAACACCACACATTACATCCCAAAAATTAGCACTGTATATAAAATACCAAATTGAGATATTCTGAAGCAAAGAAACAAGAAATAGAATATTCAAACACAAATTTCAGTATCAAAAAATGTATATAAAATACAAAATTAAATTAGTGACAAGTAGACAATAGGAACTTTAAACCAACATTCAACAAAAGATTGGATGCTAAACAAACTTGGATATTTTTATAAAGTGATCATAGTCCAAAAATTCAAAGCTTTAAGTATTGAATCAAGTTCTATTGATATTAAAGTCATCTAGCATCACAAATAAGCTTAATATCAAACATAGAAATTTAAAATTTCACATGATTTTTCCAAGAATTAGTAATTGACTTAATAAATAGCATCCACATGATTACAAATTACTTAGGCTCCCGCTTGAAAAAGAGAGATTACCAGTTAGAGAGAGTCTGGATCATATTCCCAAGTTGATCAGGCCTCAAGTCCCTTCCTGCTGCAAATTGGACCTGAAATCACACTTAAATCAGATAAACTTCTAATACTCATTAAATGGAAAAAAAGAAATGGATCAAAATACAATTAAATACAATAACAGATGATATGAAGATGAGCTAGGACCTCAAAGCATCGTCGCAATTGATCCAACTTTCCACGGACTATTCCCTGATGAGAGCAACAAAATTAGAAATCATGTCTGTCATTCATCAAATATCGTTTCAGGCAACCAATTTATTAACATAATTATATCCAACATTGTAGAAAAAGACAAGATAAAAATAAAATAAACGGATAATAGCAAAAAGTTGGTAGACAAAAAATAAGATAGATGCCAAGATCCCTAAAGTAACAAAAATATATCTCTAACAATTTATTATTTACAAGACATTTTATCAATACCACAAAGGAAGATTATATATCTAAATGAAATCATGAAAGAACATTTTAATGTTATTGCTCGCCTCTTCCTACTGTTCTAACAAGGTCTTATATTGCAAGAATAATCATAGTGGTAATAACGATTGTGTGGATAGCAGGAAAGCATAAATAAATACTCTCTGGTAGGGAACGATGCCTACCGCATACATGCATTCATTAATTAGAAAATCTTCAAGTTCACGAACATTTGTCACATCTAACTCCTGCATCAATTGGTCATAGGGTAATACCTGAAAAACAATTAATTTTGTAAGAGCTGATTTGAAGACAAGGACACGAGAAACAGGAAAAATGGAGAAAGAAATTTTTGGGTGTTAATCAAGCACTTAGTTCTATGAAAGTATAATCTATATTTAAATTGATAAATTAGATGAAACTATCCTCTACATAAAATTCAAGGAGTTGAACCTTTAAACAACAGTGGGCAAAACACCAATAGAGATCATAAACAACATAACCACGTAATACACCAATAGAGACCATTTAATACACTAATAGAGACCATAAAGGTGCAAGAGTTCCAAACTGTATCAAATCAAAAGTAGATGCACAATGCTAACACAACTGACTAAGAAAGGGTTGGCTAGTAGTTAAACAAATAAAATATATGAATTCGAGTATGATGGATTCCAAAGCAAATTTACCAAGTACTACAATAATTACTGAGTAAAAAACACAGGATGTTGGTAAATGACATATACAATACATAAATTAAAAATAAGATGGTACCACAAGCAATCTATGAAAAATTCAGGACACCTTAAACTGATGTTCAACTCTCGTGAGAATATTTCCCTTAACAAAAATCATCAAACAAATGAATGAAGGAACATAGAGGGTGCGTGCAAAGCAAGCCCAAAAAAACAAAGGAGAGTAAAGAATCCTGCAGGTCTGCCCAATGTCTCCACATATTGAAGATTTCGTGAAACAACCATGGGTGGAACATAACAGTAAAAATACATAATGTTATCCCAAACCAACATGGATACCTCCTCTTTCTAAATAAAACTATCAATATTTAACAATGAGAAAGCATAATATAAACGTTAAGACTAGCAGCAGAATATAGCCATCTCAATTCAGGTCTTTGAACCACTCTTTTAGCCAAGAGAATTCATCTTTCAACCAAAGACCCAAGCTAAAACAAGTAATTGAGAAAAACCTATGCAATAGAAATCAACTTCCACATATAACAAAACTAGTTCGAAAAATAATAAATAAATATGCAAGTTATCTACACTAGCATAGGCCAGTTGCTAGTGACTATGAGATTCAAATGGATCAGTTAACAACCCTCGATAAACAAGTCAAGCAAAAACTGCAAAACAAGATAACCAATAACTTTGTGTTATCAATAGGTACCTTGTGTGTTTCAGCTAGCGTAAGAACTGTAAGTTGCTTAAGCTTGAGGATCTGATCAGGTATCAATTGTGGTAGAGGGTCAGCATTACCTGCAAGCCATGTAAACCTTTTAATACACATATTTTATTTCTATTTACATAGACATCATACTAGCAAACGCAAAGATACAAAATCATAAAATAAGGATATATTTACAAACTTCCCAAATGATATTTTAAATCGGCAACCAACGTGAAAAGTTTCATATATCACAATTAGTGGAGCTCAACATTAGCATGATCTAATTGTTATCAATCATAAATTGCAAAATATGCCATTAACCAGGCTTCCATACCTTTTACAAGAAAAAAGACTGAACAGACGAGAAAAAAGCTTAAGAGATTGATTATCTCTTAGCTGATCTTTGTTATTTATATACGAAAATTAGATCAGGAGTATCTAGATAATTAATGCTAATAAGGAAACAGCAAATACAGCATATAGCAATCTTCTAATGCAACTGCTAAATACCTACATTTAATACCTATTTTAGCAATAGTTCACATGTACATAAATTCCTTTACAATGAAATAGCATGAGATACTTTAAGAATGTCGAGGATTAAAAAAGAACAGTAAGCGGTCATGATTTCAGAAACAATATCGGTTTTATGGGATCACCAAAATAGTAATCGCAGCCACATTAATCCACAATATCAACAATCACAATGAAAGAACAACCACAACCGCAATTTAATACCTAAAGGCATCAGATTTAGCTTCTATAAAGTGAAAGGGGCATGGCTTAAAAGGAAATTAAGAATGATAATAATTGATTGGGAAATCAAGGGAGCAGGCTTAATTAGTACTTAACTAAAGCATTATGTAAGTACATCCTCTTCGATCGTGACATTCTAACAGAGATTACAACTTTCATTGCATAACAATAAACGAGGAAAATACCCATCAGAAAAGAGTGAAGTGAGAAAACTTAAAAAATAACAGAAAGGCGAATCCATAGGCTTACTCTTGTAATCACTCCACGTTCCGTGTGCAAACAACCGAAGCATATCAAGGAAAGCAGAATTCTCGGTTGCTTCAAGCTGCACCAAATCACAGGTAAAAAAATTGAGCAGACATATTGAAACTATTACAGAAAAACAAATCAGCAAAAGCATAGTATCCATGTTACTCAGCACAATCTTTCATATTCCCCCAATTTCATTTCACAACCGAATGCGTTTTAACAAAATGAAACATTAACAATATATAATCAAAAAAATTGAAAAGGCATCCACAAACATTAACATTAATACAGTACCCAAAAACTCTAATAGATTCATCTCGCAGCCAAATGCGTTTTAACAAATAAGACATGGACAGTATATATATAATTAATTCAAAAAAGTCTACCCCGAACATGAAAATTTCACAGCACCCAAAAATAATCACAAGAAAGGAAAATGGCAGAGCAAAATTTAAAAAAAGATAATTATGAAGGAATCAATACTTTTCCATGTCCCTGTACAATAAACAGTCACTTTGGATAGTAAACAATACAACTCGTGAATAAAATACTTACGAAACAAAACCAACAACAAAATTGTGGAAAACGAGAAGAAAAACAGAGAGTGAGACAGCAGGGACCTGAAGAACATTGGGAAGAGCGAGAATCTCGGAAAAGGCGAATAGCGAAGGGTGAGAAGTGGCTTCGACGAGGACGGAGGCGAGTGCAGCGGCGTCGGAGACTGCGGAAGCTCGCTTGACGAAGTGATCGATGAGCTCCGATTGCCTCTGCTCGATGTCCATCTCTAAGAGCGAGGAACAAACTAGGGTTTTTTCGAAAGGGAAAAAACGATTGAATTGAGGGAAAAATCGAATGTTTCGGGATTAGGGTTTCGACTGAGGATTCGAGGATTATAAGATTTTTGTAAATTAGAGTTTTTCGGAAAGTGAGAGAGACCTTAGTCCCAACCTGGTGATGAGTGATGCGTCTCCCAAGAGAAACTACTATGTTCCTGTGACATAGCAGGCTCTTATATAACAGGTAAAATTAAATTAATATTATTAATTTCGATTAAACAGAAATATTTTTTAGTTATAGTTATGAAGCTAAATAAATAAATAGTTGGTAAATAATGAAATTAATACAGTTATTTTGGACGAGATTGAATTATTTTTTATTAAGTTAAATAATAACTAATTGAAAAAATAAGGAGAGATGTGATCAAAGTTTCACTTGATTTTTATAAAGGGGTACTTTTTGTTTAGTTTAAATTAAATTTGAAGATAATAATATATAATATTGTACTTATTATAATAATAAATATTTTCGTTTCCATTTGTACATAAATAAAATTTAATTAATAATTTATGCGTGCATAATAAATGGGTTTAATGGGTTTAGTAGTTTTTTATCACAATTTTTATTGAAATATTTTAGTATTTCTTAATTTTGTTATGTTTTAATGTAGTTTTTATTTTTATTAGAAAGTTCAATATAGTTTTTTATATTAGAGTAGTGTTAACACGTCCTAAAAATGACGATATGACAAAAATATATATAAATATATGTTTTTTTTTATATATATATATATATATATATATATATATATATATATATATATATAAAATATTATGTACCATTTTTATTTTTATTATGATATTGTGACTCTTTAATGTTTTCTTCACTTCAAGAAATTTATTGTTAGAACAAATGGATAAGTTAATAATGATGGTGTTTATTTGAATTGATTTGAGGGAGATGTCGAGCATGTATGAGAGAAGAGGTCAATGATGGATTTAATAATAATAATAATAATAATTATTATTATTATTATTATTATTATAAGGTATAATAGTAATTTTGTATATTAATTTATTAAAATATTTTTGTTATTCTATCACATCCATTAAATATTTCATAACTTTTTTATCTTCAAATTGATTCGTTTTCATTTTCAAATCCTTTCAAATAAATAACACAAATTTTAACTTTAAATCTCTCCAAATCAATGTAATTATCTTTTTCAAAACTTTTCGTCAAATTCACTCTTAAAAATATGTCAATAATTTAACGAAATTAACAACATTAAGTGATATTAACAAAAATGAAAACAACATTCAAATAAAATAAAATTGAGAACCATATTGAATGATTTGACAAAAATTTAAGATGAAAAGATCAATTAAACCTAATAAATTATCTAAAATATAAAATAATAATTGAGAAAATAGTAACTTACACACAAGCAATATCTTAAGAAAATAAAATTGATTTATGAAAAAAATTAACTTTTCTAATAAATCAAAATTAACTAGTGCACATGTAGAAAGTTTCTTGGTTTTTCTATATTCTTATTTTTATTTTTAACTTATGCATGATATAATTCTAGTTTATGAAAATGTCAAATTCTTTTAGAAGTTTTTGTAACAAAAAAAAAAAACTCATCTAGACGAATTTATTAAAACAAAAGAAAAAATCAATAAAATTGTGGATTTGTGTGGAAAGAACATCAACCAAAGAACATATGAATAAAGCAATGTCAAGTATCATTTTGGCGAGATCTAGTAACAAATTGATATATCCTTCTTCAATTGAGTTGTTTCAATCACAAAAAATATAAAAAAAACTCCATGATTCCTTATAACAAATAATAACAAATAACTAATAAGGAGGATATTTTAATCCAAAATTACCCTTAGACAACAACTCATCACATAAATTATGTAAATCGTATGTGTATGAAACATTATCATAACAAACATAAATACCTACTAGAAAATTGTACACGAAATACATAGTGCTCAAAATGATCATATGAAATTCCCTAATTAGTGTACCTAATCCACGAATTAGTCATAGGAAAATACTCTAACCTTTTGGTCCCATTTTGATCCATATGCATCCAATATAAGTTAGGGTGGCTCCTACAAATCTATCTTTAAAGAGTTAGGGATAACATCTATCAACTTTTCATTTTTTGTTTTAGACTATTCATAACATTTGCATATCTCATTTATAATACTATATAACTTTATACTTAATCTATACTTTCAAAGCATATGCTTTTTGTTCTTGTTAACTATTAACTCACAAATTATTGATATTCGTTTTATTTTAAAATCATACACTTATCCATCGACACCTAATACGACAAACTTTGAATACATAAATATATTAATAATTTTTATTATATCTCACTAAAAATGAATTCATCTCACATTAAAATAACTCAATAGCCAATATAGACAATGTAAGTGAAACAAGTGTCGTAATTATATGACATAACATTTAAGGATGATAATGCAACACATTTAAATAGTAACTTAAACTAGTAAAACATATCATATGTTTTGTTTGATAGACATAAGTGTTGCACATATGTATCGTTTCATGAACTTTTGCTTGAACAAACTCAAGCTAGTACGCTTAATCAAATATGCTATTGGTTGAATAAATGATTGACAAATGTAAGCTTGAAACACTTCATAAAGTCTAAATGTTTGTTTTATGTATGTAGGAAATATATGTTACTTCATTCTCTCAAGAAAATCTCACAATACCTTGTTATCATAAATTTTTTTTTGAAAGTCTTGTTAAAAGTTGCTTCCTGTAAACAACTCATCTTGAAAAGGTAAGATGTTAGCATTGCACAATTAACCAATTGTGTTAGATCATGTGCTTTGCTAAAAAATAAGAGAAAAATCACTTGTCTTGGTCTGTGATGCTTTGTCTCTCTAAAAGTGTTGTCAAAGAACCGACACTAATTCAATGCTCAGTCAAGAGTAGTTAACATGTCTTTAAGCCTCAAAGCATACGTAAGAAGAAACAATAACATATGATGCCCTTCACGACAACTCTTTTCTTCTCGAGCTATATTTATAAAAAAAAAAAATTAAAAAAGGGGGATGGAAGATGACAACGCAAGTCTTGTAGTTGTGAGAAGGAACAATGTTCATGTTCATTAGTGAGCTAGACGAATGATAACTTTTGTATACATTATAAGATGCCACCCCTCCTTCTAGTGAGTGATATGTGATCTTTTGTATCGCATTCATTGTAAACCTTTTTTTATTTTTAACCAATAATGATTGCGACCCAAATAATACTCATTTTTTCGCTAGGAGTGGTTGCATTCGAAATAGTACTCAATTTTTTTAAGAGGGATTTAATTTTAAAGAATATTTCGTGTCTCAGTTAAACGTGATTATATTCCAAATAATACTCATCTTAACGAAAAGTGACTGATTTACAAAAAATATTGTGTCTTGCACATGAGTGACAATGTTCTATATAATACTTTGTGATTAACTAATAGTGGTGTAAATACTTATTTGTATTTTGCGACACTAACTTTTTTAATAAAACTCAATCAATTAATTGAGAATTGGATGCAATATTTGTGTAATAGATGAATATATATAAAAATATAACATAAATCTTTTTCGGCTTTTACATGATTGCATGTTATTTCTTTATCTAAGAAGAGTTTTGTAAAACCAAATTTTGAAAAACATTTTAGATAATCCATCAAACTTTTAAGTTGTGCCTTACTTTTATAACCTGATGTAATCTCTTATCAAAATCACTTAATAATGTATTTATCAAGAAAAACGATTTTCTAACCATACATTACGATATGATATTATGCGAAAATTTCAAAAGTTCTAAAACATAATTCTATAAGTTTTCTTTCAACCTGTTGCAAAAGATTAAAAAAATATTGAGAACCCAAAACTTTTTTTTATAATGCCGAGTCATTCATGCTCAATTAAAGAGGATAAAGTAAATTACAAAACGTAAATAATTTTTTTTATAGAGACGAAAATGATAATTTTCTATATTGAGGAGCAAAATGAAAATTCAAAATTTGTCAACAACAAAAACTTATTTTTATTTAATAGTTATTAAAATCTAATTTTTTGTTTAATATAAAAAGCGCAAATAGGCTGAACGAAAATAAATTATACGTTTGATGGGATCGGACGTATTAAAATAAAGAGAAAAAATTGGAGAAAGGAATAAAAATATAATATGTATTTTTTATGCTACATACTTACATATATTTTTGTTCCGAATAAATTACTGTATTTTTTATCAGTATTTTTTCAATAATACTATTGCTTTGTCTTTATCTCGAAAATATTATATAATTCGACTCATTTTATTGATCAATTGAATAAACCACTTAAAAAAAAAAACTTCTTATAAAGGAACAGATCATGTTTTTAATCAAGGATAAAAAATAGTAAAAAAATTCAAAGAAAAAAAAGGCATTAAGTCATAATTAATATTTGTTTATTTTTCTATCACTTTCTGTTTTCTCATTTTCAGGCGTAACCTAAACAGAGATTGGACCTTTGTCAAAGAACTATGACAGACGCGGTGGTCGATTCACGCAACAATGCGGCGGTGCAAGCCACCAACGATGACGCCTCCGCCAGTAAATTGTAAGGGCACCTCCTCAATTAATAATTAGGAATTGGACTTTTTTGCTTGCATTGCATTTCGGGTCATGTAATTGTTGTCTTCCCAAATGAACTATGATTTCTTTTTAGCCTCTTTAGTCCATTGATTTACTATTTGGGATTTTCATTCTGTAACATTTTAGGGATTAGGGAATAGCATTCTTTAGTTGTTGTTTCATGTGTTTGCTTTTTATTACAATACCTTTTTTTTTTTGTTCCCCATTTTAGTAGATTAGGAGTAGGGTTGTGTTTGGATAAACTTTCCGTAAACACTACACATAGGTGAAGAAAGTAAGAAAAAACATGAATTGAGCTTCTTTTACATGCTAAATAAACTTCTTCACCGCAATTTTTTGGAGAAGTTGCCGAGAGAACTTCAACAGAAGTTAAGTGTACAGGTTGATATAGCTCATGAGGGTATCTCATTACATTTTGCTGTCTTATTTTCTTCTCCTACATGTGCTTATGTACAATTTGTCCAAACAGAGTCTATATCTAGAAGCTGCAGTGTTTGATGCGCTCAGGGTGAATTTATCCAAACAGTGCCTGGGTCGATCCAGAAACTGCAATGTTTGTTTTTACATGCAACATAGGCAATAGTTAGATAGTGGTTAGAAGTTATATACTCCTTTCTTTAAGACTCTGTCCTATGTATGAATCCGCAAGCCATCGTAAGTGGCTTGCTAAAGAAAATGAGATATTTCATTTTTTGTGTTGTGTATGAGAATTGATTCATTCTTGTAATTGACGAGTTTGTCTTTTTAGGTTATTTACTCTTTCTAGAATTTTAATGTATACTGATCTACCTTAGTTTTACCTTCTTTGGAGCTTTCTCTCAAAGATGCCTTGTCAAAGGGTGATGCAATAGAAAAATTGCATTTGCACCTTGAAAAATGAATATTGCAGGGGTTAAGTTACAAGGTCCCTATGGCATAAGCACTAATGAAAGCAAATTTTGTCTCAGTATTGGAATTCTCTATGTTCATGGGAACCACGTTGTGTTTTTGATGAAATAGAACAATGTATTGCATGTAACGATGTTATATATTCATGACATGGTTTTGATGATACACTGGATGGATAAATTACTTATAATGTAGTGAGTCTGAAGTCTTATATTATGAAACAAACACAATGAAACACATATTTTCTCTGTTTATTTTACTTTCAAATGCTATCATGCCAGACCATTTTGAATTCTTATTGATAACAGCTTGGTTTAATTTTAAATAATATAATATTATGGTTATCTACGGTATTATCTATTTATTGTTGTATAAATATTTTAGGCTTGAAAGTTTAATATTGAGATTTTCTGGCCCGTTCAGACCGGGGAAGAAACTGTAGAGTTTGAAACTGTGTATATAAGAAGTCAGTAATTTATTTTTAAAAACGTATTATAGAAAAACAATTGAAAATATATGTACTATGGGTTCCAAAATTGAAAAAGGGGGCTAAATTTAAGTGGACTTTGATCCATAATAGCAATATGATTAGATCTATCCATCCTTTCCCTGTACTGTAAAAAGTCCGGTCCCACATCACAAACATTATAACAAATCATGTAACATTGGTTCCAATAATGTTGGTATTATTCTCACTCACTTTTAGTCATAAATTTCATCTTGTATTCTGAGTTGTCATCTGAGTTCAGATGATTTATAGTTGTTATTATTATGTAGTGAATATTTGCTCACTACAAACTGGCTGCAGGTCATGCGTAAAAAAGGGCTACATGAAAGATGATTATGTTCATTTATTTGTGAGAAGGCCCGTGAGGAGATCTCCAATTATTAACCGTGGTAGGATTTAGCTTCTTTAAGTAATTTACTTGTGTAAATACCTGTCCTTCTAGCTATTAGTTTATTAATTCATTTGAATTGTTTGAGTATGAAGGTTACTTTGCTCGTTGGGCTGCTATTAGGAAACTGCTCTATCAGTTTCTTGACGTTGAGAAGAAGACAGATGGAGATGCCCCAATAAAGAAGCAGATTTTATCACTTGGAGCAGGCTTTGATACAACATATTTTCAGTTGCAGGTGCCTGGCTTTCCTTGTGTTTTGTACTGTGCATGTTGTGCTTAAAAGTTAATCTGGTTCTGACTTTTACCTATCCTTTTGGTGCCTTGTTGGTTAAATGATGGTTTCGATTGAACTATTATTGATCCAATGCTTTTGCATTTAAATATTGGCGAATTTTGTTTATTTTTTGTTTTAAAGGATGTGAAAACACTTTTAGATTTATATTCTTGTTGGTGCTCTTGCGCTAAGTTACTAGCTTTTAAGTGTGGGTTCCCCAAGTGCTTATAATAGCTACCTTCTGCCTTTGCAATCTCAATATATAAGACTGGGTGTTGCGCTCTACTTACACAAGACATAGTTGTTGTGAGCATGAATTATTTCTAATCTTAAGTCTCATGCACATATTTGTTTTGGCTGAATATTATTTATTGTTCTCTTTTATGTGGAATGTATTTTTCTTTCAGGACTTTGTAGGTTAGTTATACCAGTGTTTTTAGAGAAAAAATAAATAGCTGATGAATGATGAAAAGTACGTGCATTGATGAATAAGTAGTTAAATCACTAATTACCTGTCAACAAATTTTGAAGGCCTTTGGACTTGTCTTTTCCATATAATTTTAATTTGAATTATTGAGTGGTGGAATATTCTAATACAAGAATATGTGCAATATTCTATAGTCTATCCAGGCCTAGTGAATTCTCCATGTCCATCTCATTCTTTTCCTTCTGTTTCTTTTCATGCTCTCTGTTTTTTCTAGTTTTGTTGTGATGGCTGCAAAAATGTTTTGGTCAGGGTTGCTGAAGTGCTGCACATATCGTAGAATGATCCCATGCTTCACCTAGTTTTTAGTCTATGCTTATTTCAATTATGATATAGTAGTATGTGTGCAAAAAATATTTATTTCTACTTTGTATAAGTATCTTAAAGCTTCTGTCTTTCCTTTATTTTAATAACATTGTTGTTTAGATTATAGAGTTATTGTTGTGCGGTAGTGAAGAAGAATGTTTTCTTCTTTCACCCACGCACATCCAGGACACAAATTTAGTTGTATACAACTTCATTGGATGCTTAAGCTGTTTTACTGTAGCCTCCATGTAACTCAGGTTGTGGAGGGAAATTGTGAAACGATGTAGTTTGTTACTCATTATCATTAATTCCATTTTTTCCTAGCAACCTGTTTGCTTAGCTTCTCTAAACTAGTGTTGTTCTAATCTACAGTAATGTCATAACTTAAAAATTGTTTCATGGCAGGACGAGGGGAAAGCACCAGATTTGTATGTCGAAGTGGATTTTAAGGAGGTAGAAACTTGAATACCTTTCAAATTTTTAGTTTCATTGCAACGCATATTTCTAGATAATTTTGGGTTTTGAGTGGGATTGTTCACATGTATTTTGTCTAAAAACTCGAGAATGTATATTGTCTGTTCTGACTAAATTTATATCTAATTGTAAAATGAAGAGAGAGTGATTTATATATTTTTTAATTTGTAAGTTTTTAACTGTCACTATTGTATTTGTAATCAAGGTAACTAGTAAAAAGGCAGCTCTTATCGAGACTAACAGTCAATTGAGGAATAAACTTGGTGAAACAGCAACCATATCAAGAGGTAAGCTAAGCTAAATATGATAATTTATATGGAAGGAACATCTTTGATATTTTTATTCTCTTATTGTGGTTATGTCCTTTTCTTTTGTGGTAGCACCTTGTGCTGAAGTGGCAATATAAATTAAGAGGTTTAAGATTCACACCCTTTAAAGTTTTCAAACCCTAGATATTTAATCTCTCTATTCTTGTATGTAACCATTTCCACTCACGAGTTCTTTAAACAAACAAATGAAAGGAAAATGCATAATATGATACTAAGAGTGTTGGTGATAGGGATAGTTTAGTTTCTTAAAGAGGGAATGAAACATTTTAAATTCTAAAAGCTTTTTATTTAATGCTTGTTCATTATAATTGAAAATGCCTAAGTGAATTTTCCGCAAGAAGAGCTGGAGTTGGAATCTAGAGACTAGACCCATAAAGTAATCTGTCAGATTAAATTATATAAAAATTAAGAAAATAATAAAGTCTACGGCCCTTCAACTCTCTATGTTAAAATTGTAATAAACAAAGTATTCATGTATGAACTAAAAGTTCCAACTCAGAAGGTCGAGGAACTTTGATTCGGCCACCAAACTTAATCTTAGAACTACAAAGTAGAAACATCTAAGAACTGCCTCATCAAGTTTGAGGATATAATCAACATAGTTTTTTCATTTTGATTTTTGGTAATATCAATACCAGTTAAAATTCATGATTACTTCTAATTGGATCTGATGCATGTATATCTCATTCCCTGCTAGAGAAAGGAGAAGTGGTCAGTGCTCAATATAAACTAGTCCCTGCAGATTTGCGTGATGCAAAACAATTAAATGATATTATATCTGTTGCTGCTATGGATCCAAGGTATGCATTGGGAATCAGCTCCGACTCTGCCTCTGTCTGTACAGATATGAGATTCTGTTAGTATTTCAATATAATTTATAATGTTTAATTACTGTTTTTGTCCTTGTTTTCGTTCAAAAATGTCAAGTTGGTAATCCAGTATATTTTAGTCTCAATTTGATCCCAATTTTTGAAAAATTGATGCAATTTGGTCATTTTCGCTAAATTTCTTGAGACGGGTCAAGAATTTTTTATCAAAATTGAAGCTGTTAATAAGAATGATTTGCTTTGTTGGTGTAATTAACATAATTCTAGTATCAATTCTGATGAAAAATCTTGGATTCGCTTTAAGAAATTTAACGAAAATGACCAAATTGCTTCAATTTTTCAAAAATCGGGACCAAATTGAGACTAAAAAAAATCTGGAGGATCAACTTGACATTTTGGATGAAAACAAAGATCAAAAGAGTAATTAAACCTAATTTATAATTTGTTTTAAGGCATCAGCCCCTTCTTTGAAAATGAGAAAAAAGTTCTTAGAATCTGAAAATTTTAAATAAAAAGGGTTATGGAGAGTGCGTATTGCTGATAAAATGTCCAGTTACTTTCTTTTTCTTCTCTATCGAATGTCTCTTGTTATTTTTATAAAAGACAATGCATCTGAATTTAATAATTGGAAAGGAATATCGTAGCTTATCATACACCTTTGTGACATTTCTCAATGCCTTTGCCATTGATATCAACTAAAATTTGTTAGTAGTGGTGGTCAGCATCTATGGGGGAAGTGATAAATATAAATACAAAGGGCATATGTGATCTAAAATTTTAAAATTGAAAATGACTCTGAAGATTATGCTTCTGAGTTTTATAATTGGAAAGCAATGCTGTGTCCCTTCACACATCTTACAATTATCTATTTGAGAAAATGGAAAAAGACCAGAATGAACCAAGTTCAGCCGTAAAAGTTCTTAATTTTCACTTCTTTCTGTAGTTTTATTCTTCTAACTTGTAATATAAAGGTAGGTGCCCTTTTTTATGCCTGGGATTTGATACTAATTTAGTGATTTGTTGGCTTTTTTTCCCTAATTTGCATAGTTATGTGTACGTGTGTATTTTAGTTTAGTTGTAATTTTGTTAATACTCATTTTCATGACCAGTGAATGATAAATTGATTCATTCTGTTATTGTTATCAGTCTGCCAACTTTTATAATTTCAGAATGTGTTCTGATCTACTTGGATCCAGATTCTAGTCGTAGAATTGTTGGTTGGGCTTCTCAAACGTTTTCTACAGCAATATTTTTTCTTTATGAGCAGGTAACAACCTTCATAATTTCCCTATTCTATTATGACTACTACTTTCATGGGAATGAAGTAGGATCTTTTTTGCACACGTTCAACAGATCCTCCCTGATGATGCTTTTGGGCAGCAGATGATAAGAAATTTGGAGGTATGGATTTGAAAGTTTTGTTCTATACCATGCTTTTCATGTTAATTCTAACATCCTACTATTTCTATTAATTAATTATTATATTTTTATTTATCAAACACAAATATAATAATTAATTAATAGAAAATAGTAAGACGTTACATTAACATTGATTAATTTTAGTTTACCTGCATATGTCTCATCCCAGAAGTGGAATTCTTTTCTCTATCTAACAGTACACATGTACTTATCACCTTTTCCCCCTCTAATTGCTGTTGTGCTGCTTTTGCAGTTATAAGGGTGCAGTTAGTGGTAGCAAGCTGGAGTGTCGTTTTTACAATTTTAGTGCTGTTTTTTTTGTCTGAAAATATTACTGAAATGGATAGATTTGTAATAATTGCAGAGTATAGGTAGATTTGAAATAATTTTCGAGCTTGGTTAAATTGTATAATTTTAAAACACAATTACAGGAGTCATGTTACAAAACACAATTTACCCATAGCCTGTAATTTATTTCAAAATTTACCCGTTTTTGTAAAATTTTTAATTTATTGGAAAATGTAAACATCCCATGCTGGAGTCATGGAGGGATGAGCTTTATCTGCAATGTTTGAGATTCAACTATTAAAGAGTATTTGTGAGTAGGGATGGCCTTTGAACCTGGTTTGAGGCTTAGTTGTCTTACCCAAAACAGGATAAGCAATTGCACAATAACATCGGAGTGTCCTGTCTCAGGCCAATGCATACTTTTAATCACGTCACATTTTTTGTCCTGACTGTCTCCTTTGACTGAGGATGATAACTATCTTGGTAAATCATGTGCTATCCTGTGTAGGGGTAATAACAACAATATCTTGGGGTAGTTATTGATTTTTTTCATCTGAAACACTATAGGGTTTCTGCTTTGATACAAAATACAGTGGCTAATGTTTCTATGTAAAATCTGCTTTAGTTGCTGCCTAGTGACCTAGTGCAGGTCTCTGCTCTTCCTGTCTATTCAGGCATCACAACTTGATCTCTAATCCTTTGTTTCTGTCCACAAATCACAGATTACATGTTCCTAATCAGTACTCTCCCCTCAGCTCCATGTGTTGTGTTCTTCATTCCCACTTCACAGTTCATATTCTCCTAATTTCTTATCACATTTATTCTGTTTACTTTTCTTTCTGAAATCTTCCTATTATTAATTTCTTTCCTATGTTTTCCCTAAATTTTCCTATGGACCACGACAGGTCTTCGTTTATGGACATCATTTCTGATTAAGTAAAAACTTGTGTTGAATTTGATAGCTTGCTAGGTTTAAATACATTTAAAATTTTGTTTCTGTATTTTATTCCTCATTTAGGATTTTTTGTTATTTGCCCATTTAAGATTTTTTTTTTGTGATCTTGTGTTGAGATTATACTTTTGATTATTAATTACAAATACCTTTGATGTGTATTAAACTATAACTATTAATTAAAAATATCTTTGATGTGTAGGAAACTGTAGTTATAAAATAGAATATATCTTTGATGTGTATAAAATTATAATATAACTTGTGTTTCCTGTTTTGCATCAGTCTCGGGGTTGTGATCTGTTAGGTATTTATGATACACCAACTTTACATGCGAAGGAAAAATTATTTCTGGACCAAGGATGGCAGGTATACTTGTAACTTTTGTTAGAAAATATATATTTGGTGTTTCTTTCTTGTACTTTTTAAGGGAGTTAGTTAGGCGTGAATATCCTAAGAACACAGTAGACAAAACTAGAAGCAGTTATTAATTTGCATCTCTTCTCTTTAAAATAGGATGGAAAATTCTCATTTAGAGATCCTTTAATTGATATTAAATTGTCATTGTAGCTATTAGTTATCATTTTTATCATAGTTGAGGGCTGTTCAGGCTGGAAATTCTCAATTCAGCAACAATGTATGCACTAGGAGGACCTCTACCTGTGCTAAAAAATTCTAGTGAGTAAACAACGTAGAAGATTATAGAATTTAGGAAGAGAATAATCTCAATGATTTCATTGCCGTGGATTTGTGTTTACAGAAAGGTACATGGGTAGAGATTCTAGTGAGTAAACAACGTAGAAGATTATAGAATTTAGGAAGAGAATAATCCCAATGATTTCATTGCCGTGGATTTGTGTTTACAGAAAGGTACATGGGTAGAGCTCTGGTCTAACAGACTGACAGCTGTTGCAAGTAACTCAGCAGCTGTTATATCTAACAAAGGAGTAGCTCTAAACTACTTGCTTGTACACACTACTCACAATAGAACCTATAGATATACACTATCAGAGAAGTATATACATATTTTTTACACTCCTCTTAGGGAATATATTCCCCGAATCCTATTTTTTACATGCAAGGGTTGTGATATGATTGGGGGAGGGATATTAGGCTGAAGTGAAGAAAAATGGCATAACAGATATTTGATCCTGGGATCAAGTGGCTCCCGGGGGATTTGGTGCCACTCTGTTACCATTTCTATTCTCTTGGTGTGATGGATTGCATAAACGGTCATATTTGAAGCACATTTTCAGAATTCTTACTGTTAATATATTTCACTTTTTTTTTTTTTTTTTTTTCCATTTCAAGTCATAATATTGATGCTGTTTTCAATTTTATAAAACATGATGTAGTCTTCATTTGTATTTATAGTATATCATTAACATATTAACATTCTTTCTGTTTGTTTTTTGTGTGGGCATCAGAAATCTGTTGCGTGGGACATGCTGAGAGTTTACAATGATTTTATTGATGCTCAAGAGAGACGCAGGTACTATAATAGAACCTGGGAGCCTGTGTATTAGATTTACAAAAGCTGTGTTTGCTGGTGTTTTGTTCCTAGAGGCAACTAACTAATAGTTGGCACTTGATACATGGTCCTTTAGTCATTTCTGGTCCAATACTATATGGACTTTTCACTTTTGTGCTTATACGTATTTATCTATTTTATACAGTGAGCATTAAAATACAAAGAAATGCTAGGAATACATTCTCTAACACATCCTTTTGAACCCTCTCAATGGTTGAAATTTGTTGGAAATTACCAAATTTGGTGGATCCCACAACTTATTTAGTAACCCTCCTGATTTTATAATTTCCAATAAATTTTAGCCTATAAGAGTCTTTCAAGCACTCCTCTTGAATATAGGATGCTATTGCCGAGTATGGGATTCTACTGTGTGTGTGGTGTGGTTCCTATCAACTTGGAATTTTCAACTACAACAACTAGCTTTTGTTGTGTGGTGGTTCTCCCTAGGTTCATATCATTTTGTATCGGACCCTTCTGTCACGCCTCTTAGCTTCAAATAAGTAGTGCCAGTGGAAATGTCAGCATTGCAGTGTTTGCCAGCAATCCCACAGTGTAAGTTATTGTAGTGTCGGGTTTATAAGGATTTGGACTCTCCCAAACTAGCTTTTGTGGTGTGCTTTTACCAAGGTTCTTTTACAAATGATTCCAATGGGTGTGCCTGGAGGCACCAAAGAAAAAAGTAACATTAGGATTTTTCTGCCATTAAACTACTTCAATGTTAGTAATAGTTTTATTAGTCTAAATTAGTTTTACATTGTTTAATATTCTCTCTGATGAAATTATGACGATTTACGTAGAAACAGGAGGTATAAGAGATAGAAGAGACCACTAATAAATAAAATTTCTTATTTATATTGGTGGGATACATTGTGGGGCAACCTTAACCTTTATTTTATGTTTGCAAATCATTATATCAATTAAATAACGAAACAATTAAGGAGATATAATGATATATGAAAACTACTAATAAGTGATCATCTAAGATACTCTAAACTTTATAAGGTACAACAATAATATTATGATTTATTTTCTAGATATGGTGACACATTCAAACTAAAGCTCACTAAGCTTTAAGCTTATCATTTTAAAAGACTACACCTCCACTACAAAATAAAATAAAAATGTAACATGATGACAGGTGGTAGCATCTTGGACTAAAGTTGTGGCTGGACTGCATCTGAGATTAGGAATGGGGGCAGACGGTCTAGGATAAAAACCTGGGTGTGGAACAAGCATAAGGGCAAGACTACATCTCTTGGACAAAGATATGGCTGGTGTGAGTGCCCACACAAGTTACTACTAGTACGATTCATGTGGGAAAACAATCACAATTGGAGTGATCATTGGTTCGAGAAGTCTCCAGTCTACTGGTAGGACTCCTTATCGCTCAACACACAGTCAAAATTTCTCCCTCAAAGTTAAAACATTGAAAAACTAGAGACAAAGTAAGAAGTGGTAAGAAACTGCCATAATACATCAATAGATAAACAGAGAAAAATTACTAAATACAACAACATACCAGTGGAGCCAACCATGGACAAGTGGTGAACAACAGGGGAGATAGGGGCTGGGCCTGACCAAACTGATACAGTAAGGCAAAAGTAAATCATATTATGTGCCTTACCAGCACACACATCTCCAAAAAAATCTCCTACAAACTGACAAAAAGGCATACAATTCAAACCTGAAACCTGCTTGCCAGTATCACAAGCTATCTAGTGACTGCAGCCCATTGTGGCCACTGTTCATTGCTGTCTATTCAAGAAAAAATAACACATTTCCGGCAAGTGTTTGCATAGCTCCAAGATGGATGAGAATGGAATTATAGTGTTGATAATGAGGTCAAATGATCATACTGCCAATTCAAAGCCAAACTGACTACTAAGACTAGTCTTATAACAGGAAGAACTAATTATGGAAATAGAGAGGAGCGCCAGATATTTGGAACTTGGTGGTAGAATAGTGATGAAACAAATCTTAGTGAACGGTGTTGCATATCTCGTAGAAATTATGTGGATTTAGAGTGAGAAAGAAAAGAGGGAATAGAGACAACAAACAACCACACAAACCCTGACCACTTGGTAAGTCAGTTACATTCACACTTATTTCAATTATGGACTTCCAATCGTAGTAAATAAAATCAGGAAATAAATCTAGAAATATAGTGGAATACGGAAATGACTTCCAATCTTAATAAAATCAAATAAGGAAATAAATCTGGAAATATAATGAAATGTGGAAATGACTTCTAAAAGGTCATCTAAGATACTTAAATATTCTAATACAAAACTCATGTCGTCAGATGCTTCCTGTATATTCTAAATTTACTTCGGTATTATACTGTTATTTGGCTTTTGTTTTGCTACTTTACATCCATGTGTAAAATATTTCTCTTCCTTCACTGCTTTGATCGAGAGTCAAACCAATTGGTCCGTGAATTGGGGGCTTGACCAATTTGATGTCCAGTCCAGTTTCTAAAACATTATTAGTGTAAACTCTTGAGTATTTGGTGGGTGGGAATACAAATGAGAACAATGAAGTGGGAGAAGTCAAAATCATCAGTGGATTCAAACAAATAGCTTTTCTTTGACAAATCTCACTGATTTAGTAATGATGTATATTAAACACACTCTTAAAAATTGTAAATCGTTAGAAATAAAAACGATAAAATAATATAATATAATTATACATTTGAAAAACATTTTCTTTACGTACATGAACAAATAGAGTATTTCATCTTGGTGATATATTTATGTGGAAGTCATGGTATACAAACATAGTGGAAGATGGCAACCAAATTTCATGAGGTGGAAACAGTGGTGGTTCTCCACTAGCTTTGCTTGAGTAAGCATCTGCACTGCAGTAGTTGCTTTTTCTTCATACTTCCGTTTCTTGGCTTCTTTATTATCGAGGCCCTTTGTCTGGCCTTTTACTCCCAATAAGATTTTAACCCTATAATGGTCCATCAATAACTTATGATGGGACGGACTATTTGATTTTTATTATGTATTAAAGTATATGTCTTTGTACAAAAGGCAGTTTTTCCCTGATTCTCCATCCATCTTGTGTTCTTTTTTCTACTCTGATTGCTAACATGTTGTTTTTGTAAATTATGTCAAAATAAACTAATCTTTTATACTTTACTGTTAGGATCGAACGGCTGGAGTTGTTTGATGAATTTGAAGAGTGGTACATGATGCAGGTGACTCCTTTTTTTTATTCCTGCTGTTTGGTGCTATAAAACTGTCTTGTAAATTTTGCCGGGGCTCTGAAGGATGGGACTAGACCAGAGTTGATTTGCTCTCTCTTTTGAATTGGGGGTGTGAGTTGCGGTTATCGTTTTATCTAGGAATCAATTGAATCAGTGGTCAGAGTAGAAAATCTTAGTTTCTTCCTCCACCCCTAAAGTTTCTTCTGGCAACCCATAGCTTAAGTGCATATTCTAAAATACCCTTGTCCATCACCTAAATAGAAAACCTCATTCCCCTTTCGGGACATGTCAAAGACCTTCCAGATTACATGTTCTGGAACAGTCCATCCATGAAAACATTCCGATGTTTTTTTGAAAGCTTGTATTATTGTCTTAGTGGTTATGGATAAATCTGGAACAAATTTTCCAAAACTATATTCTGGATTAGGCCATCCAGAACATTTCCTGATTATGTGATCTGTAACTATATTTTGGATTGAGTAATCTAAAATATAGTTACAGATTAAGAAAATTCCGAATTACTTAATTTTGAAATATCTTTAAATTACACAATTTGGAGTATTTCTGAATTGCTTGATTCGGAATATAGTTTTGAATTCACTATGGGGTGCATGAAGAAAGGTCCTAAAGTGAAATGTATGATGTGATCATTAGCCCGTTTAATGCAAGCAATTGGTGACAGGACCCACAATCAAAACATGCTTTGTTATCAATATTGAAGAGTTCCTTGTTTATTTCTTCCCCTACCATCTGAATTTTCTCTGTACTATTGATTTTCAGGAGCACTACTGTGTGGCATATGCAATCAATGATGGCATGGTATGATCTTGATCATTTTTGTTCGGTTATATGTACGAAATTGGTAGAGGTTTCTTAATTTACAGTAAGAGAAAATAAATCGATTAAATCAATCCTCATATTAAGATAAAAATGGGGCTATTTTTTGTAACATTTTTCGCTGATTGAATTTAGAGACCTAATTATTTGTGGCGTAGCATCTTCTGGCTACTCTGAGAATATGATGATGAAATGATGTGGACAAAGCTTTTTTTTTTTTCTTTGGGGGCTAATATGAATATATAATATGATGTGATGAGTGAGAGTAAATTTATCGCATGTCTCCTATTTCTTGATGTATTACGGAAGTTGAGGGACCAAAGTGGATATGAATTTGTTGTCTGATTTTGTTCCATGATGTAGGGTCTTTTTGGGGATTTTGGTTTCGTTAATGACAGCAATGAGGTTCCTTCATGATGAGGCACGAGGAGACTCTCCATGGCATGTATTTATATTATATTTGTAACTGTTAATACAGGAAGCATGTACCAGCTCATTCAATTGGGGATGTCTGGTAAAAAAGGTTCTCAGCAATTACATATATATTGTATCAGAATATAGCCCAATGATAATATATATTTTCCGAGATTATTTTAATTATTGAATGTAGATTATTTTTTTAGAGGTTATAATAATAATAATAATGAGTATAGTTATAATAATAATAATAATAATAATGAGTATAGTTATAATAATAATAATAATAATCAGTTATTGTTATATAGAAGTTTTATGTTTAAATATGTCAAGTGAAAAGTTCATTTTAAGATAAACTATTGTGTTTGGATTGATAAAATAATCAATACTTTCATAGTAAAATTAGAAAAAAAGTACGAATTTTTGGAAGTAATTGACTCTTGCATTTAAATTAACTGTGGAATAAAAATAGATTAACAAAGGTTAACTAAATATAATTTATTAACTTTTTATAATTTGTTTTTAATCTTCAAAAAAAGTTTCTTTATTAAGATGCATTAAAGTACTATATATGGTTGACTATAATAGATTATAAGAGTTCCATAATTGAGTAAGTTATATTTAGAAAATGTTAATATTGTAAACAAGGCTTTGTGAAAAGTATGATGAGAACCCCCATAAAAAATAGGAAATAGAAAATTCTCCGAGCATTAAAAAATATGTAACTCCTATAACTATATTAAGTATAAATCTTAATCAATGATTTTGAGAAAATCAAAATAATATATTTAAAATTTATATATTTCATTATTATCACTAATTCAATCAAAATGACCACATAATTTAACATAACTATATTTATTGAAAAATCACATATTTAAAAAGATTATCCTTCATCTTGTTATATTTAATTAATAATTAAATAAAATAAAAAATTTTAACTATTTATTTTTTAATGTTAATAATGATATTGTATGTAAAAAATTCGTCTTTTTTTTATCTATGTTGTAACTATATAAACATGAAGAGTTAAAGAAAAGATGTGTTACATAGTGAATGAGTTGATTTAACTAAGAGAAAAGCTAGATTAGAGTGAAAAAAAAAATAATACAAGAGTATGAGTTAATGCAGATCATAAATAGCTAAAAGATTAAAAGAAATTGTGATGATTCTTGGATATGGTTGGAGAAAAAAGAAGGGTCATATACAATGAGGTTTGCATACAATAGTCTGCAAGGTATTATAGGTGGGAAAGACAATAGTGTTTTTAAAACTTGCTTCCAAAGGCACAAATATGGTAACAATAGATAAGGAGACAATTAAAGACAAAGTTCAAAGTTAGTAAGCAAAGACAAAAGACATATATTCAAGTAATATCTTATTGTGTGCAGAAAGTGAGGGGAGTGTCAAACATCTCTTCTTTAACTGTAGGTTAAAATACTCCGTTGGTCCTCGTTTTTGTTGCAGAATCTCAATTTGGTCCTCGTATTTTTATTAGTCTCAATTAGGTCCTCATTTTTGTAAATTAGTATCAATTAGGTCCTTTCCGTTAGTAGAGAACTAACACTGTTAAGTAGGTGCCACGCGTCAACTCCTCGTTTTTTTGAATTTTTTAATTTTTTTTTAATTTTTTTTTAATTTTTTTTTAATTTTTTTTAATTTTTTTCAAATTTTTTAAATTTTTTTTAAATTTTTTTTAATTTTTTTTTAAAATATATTTATGCCACGTGTCACTTCTGTGATGTGCCATGTGTCAATCTAATATGGTGACACGTGTCAAATTAATGTATGAATCTCAATTTGGTCCTCATATTTGTTAAATTGATTTGATTTGAGTCCCAACTTTTTTAAAAAAATTTCAATTTTGGGCAATCCAAATTTAGACCAAATTTTACTTTTATATAATGTTATGATTATTTTTATTAAAATTGATATTTTTATTAAATATTTTAATAATATTAATTATATTTAATATTAAAATTTTAAATATATT
>Ga0214542_1000802_pt1 | contig 60287 bp, 38 predicted proteins | sample CNSS1metaG_FD_160096 | JGI IMG/M metagenome (GOLD analysis project Ga0214542, IMG submission 160096) | Root nodule microbial communities from cowpea collected in UCLA plant growth center, Los Angeles, California, USA - CNSS1 | ecosystem: Host-associated > Plants > Roots > Nodule | place: USA...
CATTAAGGGCTAACCTTGTGGTGGGAGAGATTTTGATTCATCGTAACACTGGTAACACATAGCTCAGGATCGAGCAGCTCAGGGTCGAGCAGGGGTATCCACCACAAGTGCAAGCATCCGCTGAATCTGACCGAGTTATACGTATCCGGATGAGTCGAGTCGAGTCGTAGTGTATTGAATGAAGAGTCATAACATGTTTGGTTGTTATATGGATGTGAGATGATGAAAATATATTTGACTGTATGATGAGTATGTGTTGGCTCTAGCTTACCCGTTTTGTTGCATGGTTGTGTTGTATATGGCTGTTCTTCCTTGCGATGATCATCAACTTGGTTGATGGGAGCAGATGGGCGAGGTTCTCGTGGTCAGCAAGGGAGTGGTGATTCAGTAGCTTAGCCATCTGGGCTGGAGTCATTTTATTTACGATTTCTTTAGGGCTACGACCCCTGTATCGTCTTATGATCTCTTACTCTACACACCTTATTAGAATTGTATCTGTTTTATGTTGGCATCGTGGGGTGCCAGGTTGTAGGGGTTGCGTTAAGGACCCCCAAGACTACGCTGCTATACTTTATCGCGTGACGTTTCCTTTAATTTCGTTTAATAATTAAATGGGACGTTACAAATGTCAAGAAGAGTGTAAACCCTATCAACATAAAATATATTTTTATTAAACTTCGTTTTGTACAATGAAATACTTAATGGTGCATTTGTCACACCAAATTCAAGTTTTAGATATATTTTTTAACTTTGTAGTCATGAAAGAGAACATTGCTCGTGTTTGATTGCAACCTAAAAGAGTAGATATTTTTTGTATTTATTGTGAGACAACTTCTTTTTTGGTGAGAAACTTAGTGATATTTCTTATCATTTTCTTTGAAATTCTTTTAGTTTTACCCATGTTACGAAGAATATTTAATGGGTTAGCCAAAAGTGATTGATATTAAAATAATACATAGTCTTAGTCAAAAGTGACCATTTTACAACGAATAAATACTTTGATCAAAAGTGACTATATTCCTAACAATAATCGGTCTTAACAAGGAATGATTATGTATCCAAATAATACTTTGATTGTTTTAGGTAACAGTGAGTTCTAACATCCCTATTAATAAATTGTATTATTTATTTTAAATAAAAGAGTTACAAAATATTTTGTTTTTACTAATGTTTCATATTTTATCATGATATAGTTTAAACATTAAAAATATATTTTTTTATCATGATGTAGTTTTTACCTATTGAAAATAACAATAAGAAGAAGAAGAAGAAAAACTAATAAAATATGTATATATATATATATATATATGTATATATGTATATATATATAGTGGCGGATCTTGACTAAGATTTATGGGGAGCCAAAATAATATATTTAAAATTTATATATTTAACATTTTTGTCACTCGTTCACTTAAAATTAATACATAATTTAATATAGTTATAACTATAACAGAAAATACACATATCTAAATAATTGTCATTTATTTTTTCATATTCTTGAACTTATCAAATAATTGAATCATAACTAAATTTTTCAGCTATTTTTTGGTCAACTTAGATAATCATATTATTTGTAAGATATTTATTTTCCATTTTACTAATGTGCGCATATCAATTCAAAAGTCATCACAAACTTTTTTTTCATCATTGTTATGTTTATGCAATGAGCAACCTTATTGTCTTGTTCTCATCCTCCCTTCTTTATTATAAATTTTAAAAAATAAATTTATTCCTTTATTTTTTATCAATATACCTATCTATAAAACAAGTTTAAGACAAAAAAAAAATATTATAATATAATCAAAAATTGAGAGACATAATTACTAAAAAAAATTATGATAATCGAGTTATAATTAAAAATCCTCTATAAAAAATCACATAATACATTATTTGTTCTTCTATATTCATAAAAAATGAATATACAAAAGGGTAATGAGATCAAAAAAAAGAACAGGGCTAAATATTAAACAATTATTGCACTACCAAGTGAGACAAGATAATTTTTTTTTCTTTAAGAATGAGAGAAGATATGAAAAAAATGAAGGCAGAAATAATGAATTTCTGTTTAACTTTTTTTTATTGAATAACAAAAGAAATCAGGTAAAGATGATAGATGAATACAACACGTAAAAAAATTCAAGAATCAATGTGAAGAAAAAATAAAAATTATCTCAACAACTTTATTTTAATATATTCAATTTTATATTATAGTATTTATTAACATTAAATGTTGTACTTTATAAAAGAAATAAAAAAATATTTAATTTAATTTTTATTATATTATTATCTAATTTAAAATGATAATTATAATTTAAAAAATTTTAAAATATATATAATTTAAAAAATTTTAAAATATATATAATTTAAAAAATTTAAATATACATAATTTAAAAAAAAATTAAAAAGTTTGGGGGGGGCGTAGCCCTGCCTGCTCCATTGTGGCTCCGCCACTATATATATATATATATATATATATATATATATATATATATATATATATTAAAAAAATATTAGAAAAAAATATATTAATTAAAATATTATTAAGTAGGTGTGTGTATACAAAAAATTATCTCTTCATTAATGAAAGCAATAATGATTTGGATAAAAAAAACGAGCACATGCATGACTTGGCTTATTAGTTATAACTTTTGACTTTATGGTAATTGTGTAATCTAATAGACTTTGCCTTGGAGTTTAGTCTGGTGAGAAAATGTGTTCAAACTTGGAGAGCAACATTGATCGATTGTGAAACAAAATTTTGAGATATACAAGGGGGGTTGAGGACATTATAATTATATTTAATGTGCTTCACAATGTAGTGTTACTTGTATGGTGCATAACTTTTTTTATGGAGTAGGCTAAGTGGCCAAGTTGTAATTGAATCGTTGGGCTTAGGTTTTTAAACTTTTAGTGGAAAGAGTTGTGTACTATTAGCCATGACTTTTAGCCTTGTGGTAAATGCCCAATCCAATAAAGTCACGAGTTAGCAATAATTATCCATGGTGTACGCCAGGGAGCAAGTCATAAATGATCCATAACATGTTACGCTTTCATAATTGGCAAATTTCTATTCAGTTTGAAGGTTACTTTCTCAATTGTGGATTCAAAGTACATGACATTGTCATTAAGAAATAAAATATAAAATGGATTTGGGAGAAAAGTGGAATAAGAACACACCATCCTTGAGATGATTTCCAAAGAATAAGTGTCATGAGGAGTTGCCACTTGAACAACTTTTCAATAAAAATAATCAAAGTAAGAGAAGATAGCTCTCACAAATGTGATTTCAAATATTTTTCAAAAATGTTTTATAGAAGGGATTTGTGATTCTTTATATAATAATATGTTGTGAGCAAGAATAGGAAGAAACACCTTACAAGTGTTCATAGGTGGTTCCTTATGGAAAAACAAATGATAGTTCATATATTTATGAAAAAGCTTATGATTACACTTTAAGAAACACATATGGTGAATGAAAAGTGAAAAAAAACATGTGAAGTAGTTACAAACTTCTAGCATGTTATTTTTAATGCTTAAGTAATCCAACACGTTTCACAAGATTGTTAATGGTAAACAATATAAAGATGATTGTGTTGTTAGTTAAAGAAGATTTCTAAAAGGTTTTAACAAATATATTGTGAACAGTAATTAAAGTTTATACAAGTGAAATAAACAAAGTAGAAGAACTAGTTGGCATACAAATTTCCATTATAATTTGTAAAAGGCTCTCTTGATCAAAGAATTGATTATAGTAACAATGTTAATTACTACTTATAATGAACACAAATATATTATTGGTTATCCCCTTAAGATAAAGAACACAAGTATTATTTAATACTAAGCCATTTTTATCTTTCAACGAGTATTGTATTATTACGATTCTTGACTAGGACACAAAAAGAAATTGTTTATAATAAAAGGAAAACTCTAAATTGATATTATATGTAAGATCATTAAATTGCTATGCACGACAAACCTTATATCTTTGGGTGCTTTAAATTTTGTCATTTAACTAGTGTGTTGATCTTCTATCGTGTATTAGCATTATAATAGCTAGTAATCTTTTAGCTATTAAGAATATTTGATACACTCAACTTATGGTGTTTCAAAATTGACGTAGTTATGAACATCTTTTTCTTTCGGTGATAACACCAATTTAAACATAGAATAGTATAATTATTGTGCTACAACCTTTATAGATATTCATAAGTTAATGACTTCTTAAGATAAGCTAACCAATTCAAATTGAATTAGTGTCTTATTATAAAGCTTCATCTTAAGCCATTTAATTTGTATTGTATGAACTTCGGTATAAGCACCATTTTGGAGTTGTATAAGTTAAGACAATTTGATGACTTTATTAAGTTTGAGCTCCTTAAAATGGTAATCTTGTGTTTTTCTATTTCGTTTTAACAAACGTGATTGAAACATAGATATTTCTTAAACAAAAACTAGAAACTATTAGTTATACGAAAATTAAGAATTGTTTAGACTCTCTTTATTTATGAAAATTAAAATATTTTAAACTAGAGGATTGATAAGACTATTAAATAATATTTCTATATATTTGAACTACCATGATCTTCCATCCCTATATTCTTTTATAAACTACTGTTAATCTAATTTAATCTCTATGAATTTAGAATATAAAATATTTTCATAAAAAAAAATGCAGAGACTTTAAAGTTATTAAATTTGTAAGTAAAAAGAGAAAAAGACTAAAATGAGAGATCTTATAATACTATAAAAAGTAAATGAATAATTGAACCTTAAACTTTTAAAAAGGCAAAGACTTTAGTCATATTATTAATTAGGAAAGGATTGGGGGCGTGAGGGTGTATACAACTGCATAATGCTATATTTTTATGAGATTCATTAAGTTGTCGAATTAAATTGATTTTTAGTTTATGTGTCTAATTAAAATTTGTTTGGTGTAACGTCACATTAAAAAGATAAATCTAATTAAATAAAACGTGGCACGTACTTAAAATATCCAAAGAGTATAGAGTTTAGGGTATGAAAGTTTACAGTTATCCAATCATACCAATACTGGAAACAAAGACACTATATTGCCTTAAACAAAAATAAGACTTCAATAGTGACTCAAAAGACTCGCCCATAAATAGGGGGATTACAAACATAAATAAAGCTTCTTCAAATGTAGGCTCAATAGTGAGCCCAAATACCCATCCATGATCATCAAGTTGCATCATTCCCATTGTACTGCGATTGTTAGGGACTCTCACATCTGCTCACATCAATAAATTGATGATCATCGTAAAAGGAGAAAAATCACACACAAACACACAAACAAACAGAAGGGTAAACTAGAGTAAAAAGTTTCTTTTATCATACAACTCAACATGCAATTCAAAGTCAATAACACATATCAGACATCGAAACATGTGATAGCAAACAAAGTTAAGACTTTAAGACTCAGCTATCCGGATACATATAATGAGGCACCACCACGAAACCTTACCAAGAGGGTCATGGAATTACATCCTAACCATGAGGCACCACCACTAAACTTTCGTGGAATTACGTCCTGGTAGTGAGGCACCACCACGAAACCTTCGTGGAATTACATCCTGGCTGTGAGGCACCACCACAAAACCTTCGTGAAATTACGTCCTGGCCGTGAGGCACCACCACGAAACCTTTGTGGAATTACATCTTTACATGAGGCACCACCATGAACTTTCATCGAGTGATTCATGGAATTACGCCCATTTGATGAGGCACCACCATGAACTCTCACCACGAGGTTCATGGAATTACATCCATTAGATAAGGCACGACCATGAACTTTCACTAGGAGGGTCATGGAATTACGTCCTACCCATGCCTTATCCATGTTTCACCAACAATCATAAAGTTCTCATGCATACTAATTTCATGCCAATATTCAACCACCCAACAAACCATGATTCATACATTTTCTCATGCCAAGCTCATAAATTCCAGTCCATAAAATAAGTTACTTCATGCATATTCACATATATCATACTTTAAATAGAGTCACTCAATCATATAAATGATCATCAACCAAGAATAGAGGAAAAGAACACAAATTTCTGAACCAGTCTCGCTCAAGCTATATATGGACCCTCGCTCAGGCGAAAGAGGTATTTCGCTTAAGCTATAAGCCCTCGCTTAGGCGAGACTGCCAATAGAGAGCCCTGCAGGATTCGCGAGTTCTCGCTTGGCGAGCCCTCCTCGCCTAAGCGAGACCACTCCTCGCCTAAAGGGGAGGTCCATCGCCTGAGCTACAACCAAGCGGAACACAGTCAGGCTCTCACGAATTCTCGCTTAGGCGAGCCCCTCTCGCCTAAGCGAGATGACACTTCGCTCAAAACGAAAGCTCTCCGCCTGAGCGAGAGCTCGAGCAGGAACTTGGGCCAACTTCTGTTATTCTTGCCTAAGCGAGACCAGTTCGCTTGGGCGAGAATATCAGTTCTCGCCACTGTCTCATGCTTACAAGCCAAATTCAATCCCCGAGCACGCACCATACATTCCTTACACCATCAACAACGCCATACAAGCATTTAAGCACACAAAACAGTCCAACCTCAAGGAAAAATAGCATGAAAATACGAAACCCTAACTTCCCTTACCTTGAGTGGAGCTAAAAATGCAAACTCAAAAGTCCACGGAGAAAAGGGGAGTACGATAACTCTAACCAGTGCGGTGAAACTGGAAAACAGGCGCACAATACCAAACATAAGGTTTTAAATTCGACCCAAGACAAAACCAAGGCACTGGAATGGAAAGGGAAGGGTATAGTCTAAGTTCAACTTAACTGGAGAAGACTTTAGAGCGAAACACTGACTACTCCAATGGTGTCCTAGCAGAGTTCTACGTTTTCAGCTACAATAGAGAAGAGGAACAATTTTTTTTTGGAAAGTTGACAGAAATAAGGGTGTTAGGGTTGGTTTAGGGATTTTGGACACCCTATAGACTTGTCTTAGACCCAACTGACCAAGGTAGATCCTTAAACTTTAGGGCATATTTTAAGTGGGTCTTACATTTGAATTATATTTTGATAAGATTTATCATGTTATTGTTTTAAGTTGACTTTTATTTATAAATTAAACTTTGAGTGGGTGGTTTACGAGTATCAATAAACTCATTCCATTTAGATAATAAATATATAATAAAGTATTATTTATTTAATTATTTTAACATAAATGAAAACAATTTTATGTTTTATCATATCATTAGTACAAATTTCATTTCATGATTTGTTGGGATCACATTTAATTTAATGAGTTATGGATTAGATTTATGATCATTGTTTTGATATCTCGATAATTTAATAATTACTGATTATATTTATGTTATTTATAAGCATGTTGATGCGGTACTGAAAACATTAATTTTTAATATTTTAAGAGTTTTAAGAAAAAAAAAATTATACAACGGACAATTAATCCTTTAAATATATTCTTTACCGAAAAAACTTTACCCAAAAATCTTAAAAAAAATATTATACTCGTTTTTAAATTTCTATTAGTCACATATCACTTGTAAGAAAACTTGACCTATATCAAAATAAATTAGACATAATAATAATAATAATAATAATAATAATAATAATAATAATAATAGACATACTTATGATAACCAAAATAAAAAAATGTACTTTATAAAAATGTGTTCCGCATTCTCTTTTTCATTACTTTCAACGTTTTATGCATGAATAATAATTACCATGGCATATTTTTAAGAAATAAAAAAAATGAAAAGAAATTATTTGTTTTGAAAGAGTTAAAAATGAACATAATTCTCTCCTTTGGGAACTAAAATTATATATATAAATTTAACTAAATTGCAATTTTACAGCGTTTATTTTTGCTGGTATTTACTTTTCTTAGAAAAATGCGTGGGGCTTGTGACACACAACGCAACATACATACATATGAGACCACATTGAACAGTATTGGCATTGTTCCTGAACGAAAACAAATAGGGGCTTCTTCAGTTGTCTGTGTGTAACACCGCTAGGGTTTCGCAAGAGCGATCACGAACGAAGATGGCAATGGCTGCAGTTCTGCGTCGCGAAGGGAGGCGTTTGACCCAACCAATCAACGCTCTCCATTCCTCTCTCATCTCTCAGTCAGTTCTTCCATTTCTCTCACCATTCCTCAAATCTCATATTTCCCCTCTTTCACAGATCTCGATTTTCTATTATCGATCTTACACGCTAATTGGAAACGTGTTTTTGACAGAGACCAAGCTCCTCATGGCTCGCGCTCCATTTCCACCCAAGTAGGTACGATCGATTTTCTCCCCCCTTTCGCCGTTTCTTAATTTCGTCTCGGAATAAGCTTTTTTTGTGTGTGTGTGTTTGATTGTGTCATTGTGTTGGACTTGAACGAGTGTTTATTTGTAATGTTTTAATGAAATTGGCACAGTGAGGAACCGAATGAAGAGTGTGAAGAATATCCAGAAAATCACCAAGGCCATGAAGATGGTTGCCGCATCCAAGCTTCGAGCCGTTCAAACAAGAGCTGAAAATTCCCGTGGCCTCTGGCAACCATTCACTGCTCTTCTCGGTGACAATCCCAGTATGTTCTCTTATCATTGTTGTTGTTATTTATTATTGTTGTTGTACCCTATATCGTGATCTAAATGCGTGTGAATGTTGTATTAGATTTTTATGAATTGTCTAGAATTTCTATTATCAGTAGAGAAGTGTTACTTGTACGACAAGGGAGTAAGGGAGAAAAGAATGAGAATTTGAATTGTAACAAATGACGTGAGAGAAAGAAATTGACGCAAAAGTTTATGTTGTGCAAATTATTGTATTGTATTTCATTTCTTGTTGTTATTATTATTATTATTATTAACGTGATCTTTGTTAGGAATTTGCGATCTTGAACATGTGCAATTGTTTCATTTAGATTTGTGTTTGTTAATTTATTTTTCTGATGATGCCCTGATCTTCGTTCGGTTTTTGTTTTTTTAAGGTACTGATGTTAAGAAGAATGTTGTTGTTACCGTTTCTTCGGACAAAGGTCTTTGTGGTGGAATCAATTCCACATCTGTCAAGATAAGCAGGGTTTTGCACAAATTGAATTCCGGTAATTTTTGCATCTGTGTCTGTTACAGACTTCTTATACTGTGTTGTTTTTAAAACATTAAAAGTGAAATGTTTGGAATCTAAGTTTGTAATGCTGGCTGGTTTTAAACCACTCAATGTTTTGGATCCTTTTAACCAACTGATGGGCTTATGTTATTTTCAATGTACAGAACCTTTAGTAGGAGTGTCAACGATTCCTAATGAAGTGGTCTCTAGATTTTTGTACAATCAAGAAAACGATGAAAGAATATCACTGTAATGCATGCTCCTGAAAGATTATTTACCTTGATAATTGGGTTAAAATTATTAGATTATATGATTTGAACGGGGGAGCATTTGGTTTTAACAAGTATAATGCCCAAAATCTCTTAAAAAGTCACAAAGTTAATATTAAGTGTAAAATCAAGCCTGGCCGATCTTACTGTTGGGTCACATGTAGATATCAAGTTTTAGGCGTAAAGGTGTGTTAAGATAGGCTATGGTCAGAATACTTCTTATAAGTCTTGTGTAATCCTTCTTTGTTGAGCTATCTTTTAATTCATATGGGCCAAGTTCTTTTTGACTTAGTATCGTACTCAGTCTAGTTTTAATATTAAGCCATGTATAGCAGTCCAGTCCTACTAACTTCATACTCTAGATATTCGTCTACAGTGTCAAGGGTGTGTTAAGATTTCTCACTTTGGCTGGAATATGGATGTAATTCTCCTTATAAGATATATGAACAATACTTCTCCCTTCAGCTGTTTTGGTGGTTTAGCTAAGCCTGGTCCATTTCTAATAGCAGTGTTGCACACCATTGTTTTCCTTCCTTTTTGGCATTTTGAGTTTTACTAATTTTAGGTATAAAAATATTTGATTTCTCATTTTAGGACCTCTGTTATTATCTATATTTTAGCTTAAGATATAAACTTTTGCATATTAATTATGAGTATATCTTAAATTTTGGATACTTCCTTTTAGCAATTTATATGTAGTATAGAATATTTAATTTGTATGTATAATCTTTATAATCTTTAATAATAGAAGGCATCCCGCAATCCACTTTCTCACTCTTGTGCTGCAATCCACTTTCTCACTCTTGTGTTTTCAAGGTTGATCTATCTGAAATTGATAACTACGATTGTAATTGTGTTCGTATTTACTACAATAGGGCCTGATAAAGAGACAAAATATGTAATATTGGGAGAGAAGGCTAAGGCTCAATTGGTGCGTGACTCAAAGAAAGACATTGAGCTCTCTCTTACTGAATTGCAGAAGAATCCTTTGAATTATACTCAGGTTAGCTTGTTGTGTCTCTCTTTCATCCTATGGTTCTTAAGATTTGCATAATTATATTTGTGCCTCTACATTTTTTTCAAGAGCCTGCTTTTGTTTTAATCTACTCTATAGTCTGAAAACTAAGTTTTCTCTGAATTGATTATACTACAGATGGTAATAGAATCAAAATTAAGAAGATTTTGACAGTTTGGTATTTCAATAGGCAACCATTTGTGAGGATAAAAGGAATCAAATAATGGAGAATATTGAGGCTGAGGCAGAGAACAGTAACATAATATATTACAAATGGTTTAATAACACATTTTCTGATTGAGCCTAATATGCTCGTTGGTCTTTGTAGCCAACCTGACTCAGGTGAACAATCTTGTTCTTGTTGAAATTCAAACGTAGAACATGTTTGGTTTACTAGATTTTTGGTGGACTATATATATATATATATATATGTAGTCCACTAAGATAGAGCATCACTAGGTCAATGACTGCATCTGAGGTATTGTCAGCTTAGAAATTCAGTGGTTCAATCATGTTTGGTTTACTAGATTTTTTGTGGACTGTATATATATATATATATATATATATATATATATATATCTCAAGTCCATTAAGAGCATCACTAGGTCAATTACTGCATGTGAGTGTTGTCAGCTTAGAAATTCAGTGGTTCAATTATATTTTTGTTCTTAAAAGCTATCTCAAGATTAATGAAAGAAGGTGTATTTAGATTGCTCTTGGTCTCAACTCGTAATTGATGTGAGATTATTGACCATACTGAAAAGAAACCTCTTAGTCAAAGGCTAAGTGCAACAATGGTTCGTTTTTCGAACCACTTTTCCATTTCCTCATATGATGTTCTAACCTCAAGTCCACTAAGGTTGAACATCATTAGGATTAATCATTACATCCAAGGTATTGTCTGTTTTGGAGATTGGTGGTCTCATCATAATTTTATCCTTAAAAGGTATCTCAGAGTGTTAAGGAAGAAAGATGTTATAGCATTCTTAACATGCAACTAAGCTAATCTTTTTCATTGGTAAAATAAGCATATTGTAGTACTTGATTTTGGTACCTGCAAATGAAATTTGTCTCCGACATATTTACGTTTAAAATAAATATTCTTGATTTACTCAATCTTGCATTGAAATGTGGCCGTTTGTCTTATGCTATTTGTTGGATCTTTCAGGTTTCTGTCTTGGCAGATGACATTCTAAAGAATGTGGAGTATGATGCATTAAGGATTGTTTTCAACAAATTTCATTCTGTTGTTCAATTTTTGCCAACAGTGTCAACTGTACTATCTCCTGAGGTACTTCTATTTATTGTATTTTTTATATTGTCTGCAGTATTAAAATTTTGCCATTCGAGTCCTATCATCTAATCTTGGTTTATTGTTGCTTTGATATTTTTGGGTACGTTTTGGAAAGATATGCTTTGGTATTCTACCTTTTGCTTTCAACTTATGAAGTAAGGTAATTTTCATGTAGGTTATTGAGAGAGAGGCTGAATCAGGAGGAAAGCTTGGGGAACTGGATTCATACGAGATTGAAGGTGGCGAGACAAAATCTGAAATTCTTCAGAATCTGGCTGAGTTCCAGTTTTCTTGTGTAAGTGATTTTAAAAACATTCTGACAAACTAGCTTTTGGTGCATTTTTTTTCCTTTACTATAAATGGATATTAATCTAAACATCTGGTATTGGCCTATTAAAATTTCAAAGTAATGTTTCTTTTACGTAGTTCATAGGAAATGATAACTCGATATCTTTTCATACACGTCAAAGTGACAAAAAAAATCCTTTAAAGACCCCACACCCTATGTGTCTACTGATGATGGCAATAAAATAATATCTTCACAAGAGAAAATCGTCCCTGATGAAATGACTAATTGTTGGAGCCCAGGGCAGGTTTAAACATGAGCGGTGTATGGGGGGTGGATGTATGTGTCCTTTTATCTGCAAGGGAAGAGGTTGTTTCTAGGATTGGAATTGGTGACCTCCAGAGCTGAGGCAATGACCTTATTGCTGTGGCAGGACTTACACACAACTATTGAAGCTCTACAAAGGAAAAGAAAGAAAGAAACTTGGCAAAAGTTCCATGCTCGGACTTTATTTCCTATTGTATATTATACACCCAGAACCACAGTACTAACTAGTAGAATGTGTGATCCTCCTTTTAATAGACCTTTTCATGGACGAATTCTTCTGAATTGTTTTGCCATGTCAATAAGAAAAGTGGAAATTTTGATAAATAAATTCACACATTTCAGTGAACATATGCTTAGTATTTAATGTTTCACCACCACCTCTCCTCTCCCTTTTCTTAGTGGACTGCTTCTGTGGTTGCTTGTACACTAGGTTTGGTGAAAGAGCATGGAATTGAGAGGAAATAGAAGGAATGTTTAAAATTGAAGTTGTTTAGTAAAGATGAAATATGAAGTTGGAGGTCCCATATAAAAAAATCATTTACATTGTTAGTTGCCCATATTAACCTTTTATTGCACGTCTCAGGTTATCATTTAGTTCCAGTCTCAGAAGCTTGTGTCTCTTTCTTTACGACCATACTTTTCTTTTACACTATGTAGGTCATGTACAATGCGGTGTTGGAGAATGCTTGCAGTGAGCAAGGAGCAAGAATGTCAGCCATGGACAGCTCTAGTAGGAACGCTGGGGACATGCTTGATCGTCTCACCCTCACTTATAACAGGTCTCTTTTTCTTTCACTTCTACATATTAATCGTTTTCTACATTCAATTCTTTCGTGGGAAATATATAAAATGATTGGTAGGAACTAAGTATTGGTGATTGGAAGAAAGAGAAACTAAGTATTAATACGTCTTTGAAGTTCAGAGGTGTTCGTGTATCATTATTACTCTATTCTTTGGATTTGGGCTATCCAATTTGGTTCCATTTTTATCTGCTAATTCAGTTTTGTACTTTTTTGTTTTGACTGACTTGTCTCTGTTAATTTTGTGGCAGAACTCGTCAAGCATCTATCACCACAGAATTGATAGAGATTATCTCTGGAGCTTCAGCACTGGAAGGTTAATTGCTGGGGAGCAATCTGTAATATACTCAACAGTGGCGATATCAAGATACTATCGTTGGTGCCACATTTTTTAAGTCTCTCACTCCTTCGACTTCTGTAATAAGTGTTCCATGGTGGGATCCATTTTCAGGATTCCCTGGTTGAGACAAGATATTTCTGGAATTGTGTTTTTGATGTTAAGATAGAGTCTGTCTTTTTTAACTCGACATGCCTGATCTTAAGATTTTTTCCCCATTCTAATAATGATGGGCCTTCGTTTCTCATACCCCAACATATTGTGAAACATTTGGAAAACAGTGTTTTATTGAAGCAGTATGCTTGTTTGTTTTCCTGTAGGATTAAGTGAGATAAACTTATTTATAAGTTATCCTTTTATTGAATAATTGATCAAATTGGTTCTGTGAAACATTTGACATTAGCAGCTTATTAATATTTGGAATATGCGAACATTAACTATTAGCTGTAGTTTTTGCTATATTTAAAATTGTATTTCAAGATATTTTATTACTTGAATTTTTGAAACTTAACTGTGATTAAAAAGCTTTGTTTTTTTAAAGTAATTTTAGCATAGAGATTCAAAGGAATGTTTTTGTTAATTATAAAGACCAAATATGATCACATGATTTTGTATGTTAGAATCATAGCTTCCTTTTAGTGTTGTGAAACACAAAATATAAGAATGTAATTAAACTGTGTTGTATTCTTTTAAATTTTTTCAAAGAAAAGGGAAGCAATCGTTTATAGTTTAGTACTAATAAAAGAAGAATTGTAAACAAATTTAATCTTTTCTAAAAAAAAAAACCACACATTCTCAAGGTTACTTTGAACAATAAAAAACATGTAAGGAGAAGAAAGATATAGCTTTAAATTTATAATGGTTTGTCTCATCATGAGACCATATCTACTTGACTAAATTAACAAAGTTTCACTAACAACTATCAAAGATGAGTATTTTTCATTGTGATTCTCACAACACATCATATTTATTTAGCTTTTCTAACTAATTATACGATTAGTTAATTAGTTTTTTAATAAACAAGTCACCTCTAACATACGCAAAGATGTTTTTATAAAGAAATGAAGGTTGCTCAATCCAAATATATAAGATTTTCATCTTGAAACACAAGTCATTAAGTTAAGTAAAATATTTAACAAAAATGTTCCTATTATATATTAGTTTTTTATATTCTAACCAATTTTTTAATGGTTCAAAGAATTGTTGTTGTCTTTTCTTTCATATATTACACATTTTCTTTTTTGGTATCATAAAAAATAATTGGCTTATTTAAGGATATTATAAAAAAACATATCTTGTAGGTGACATTAATGGTCTCATAGTGAAAATTGTAGGTAATTCAAGTCATAATTAAATTATAATTTTTTGATTATTATTAAGTAGAAAGAGTTACATTCTATCTATTAGTTATATTTTTAACATAATAATATCAAAGTATAATTAGAACATAATTATATGTATCAAAGCATGTACAAAAATAAAAGATAAAAAAAAAAATATAACTCTTCGACCATCAAAATCCATATCTTCCTAGAAATAATTCTAGGTAATTAGTTTAATGTCAAATTTTAGAAAGCTATTTTAAACTATTATAAAGAAACCAGAAAAAAAAAAAAGAAATTGATACATCATAGATTTTGTTAACGTGCCACCCTAGACTAATTTTTGTTTACTCTCTTTTTCTTAAAATAAGTAATAGATTCATTTATAACATTAACATATCAACACAAAATCAATTTTTGATGAGGCTAAAATTGAATGTTTTGTTGTATGGTAACAACATTTCCTTCATCTATCCGAAAGAAATGATCAACTGTAGAAAGGAGGGGGATTTTAATACAACTTGCAACATGTTTCAAACAAGAAAAAAAAAAGTCATAAAATAAAATAAAAAAATAGATGGAGACTTAGAAATGGAGAATAACCTGATATGAATAATCTTAGAGTATAAGTAAAAAAAAATAAAATCAAAACTTAAGAAAACTTCTCAAAATAAAAACCAAAACAAAAGTAAAAAAATTTTAAAACTCAAGATTGAACTAACAATTTATTTTGATCTTAAAATTTAATCTTATAAGAAAGACGTGCATCTTTATATTGTCACACCTTGAAAGAATATGAAGAAACTCAAGTTTAAAGTTTAAAGTGTCTTAGTATACCCACAAGACGAATTATACTAACTACTTCTGTTATTAATACTTAATTCTTTCCAAGAAAAAAAGGTTATAATTTAACGAGAGAATAAACGAACGATACTTAGAATTTGAGTAATCAATTTATGGAATTTTGGTCATTAGAAGTAGGCAAGAACCAAGTGAATTTGATTTTTTTATATCAAATTAAGTTATATAATGGAAAATATTGCTTTGGTGAGTGACACAGCAAAATCACATGAACGTGGAAGGTGAACCAAACCAAATGTTCCTTTATAAATATTTATATTTATTGGGATGGGTACCCATAAATTGAATGTAAGTGAACATTGTGAATTGACAAACTGTGACCATGCTGCTAGGGTGTCTCACTCCAAGTAGGTGAGGATAACTATCCAATAATTTTCTTACAGATCAGATTTTGTTTTTATTTTCCTTTTGTATCTATTATAGTCATCGAGATAAGAACATAATTTTGCAACAATTTTACGTTTTAACCATTGAATCGTGAATAAATTTTCAATCCTATATAGTTTATCTTTCTTCTATCAATCTGCCAATGACACGGGTTTGAAGCTTTTGGGTTTCAGGAGCTGAAAGAAGCAGAGTTCAGTGTGAAGTGGGTGGTGCAATTGTGCAACTTTTTTGATACTACTATTACGCATGGCTTATAAATCGTTGAGTTCTATCACTGTGTTGGATATTGAATCCCTCGGAATTGCAAAAGAAGATGCAACCACTCTCCACCAAAGTCTCACAGAAATCATCAAAATTCATGGAGATGGCACCCCTGCCACGTGGCAGCACATCAGCAGCAGCCTCCTCAACCCTGAACTTCCCTTCCCCTTCCATCAGATGCTGTACTATGGTTGCTACAAGGATTTCGGTCCCGACCCACCCGCTTGGATACCCGACCCGTATGTGGTTTGAGATATGTGTTGTTTTTTCGATTATATGGAAGTTGTTTAGTTCATCATGGTGGGGAATGATTGAAATGTGTGTTTACCCTTGTAGTGGAATGAAAGGTTGATGACACTTTCTATTTTGAACCTTATTTCATGTGTGGTTAGGAAAAGTGCTGCTTTGACAAATGTTTGGCAGTTGCTAGAGAGGAAAGGGAAAGAATTTATGGGTTCGGCATATAAGGATCCAATTACAAGCTTTGATGATTTCCTGAAGTTCTCAGTCTCAAATCCTGAGGTTGAAAAACACTTTTTTCAATGCACTTTTCAATAATGTGTGAAATTTATACTTCTCCCACAAGGTTTTAGATTGCAATTAGTATAGTACGAAAAGTTCAGACTTTTGTTATTCCAGAAAGTTGCAGGCAAATGGAACTGTAATTGCAGTCTTAGTTCCAACTGCAGACTTTAATTTAAAGCTGTCACTCCCACTATATATACGGTGGGAGTTTTCTATTTCTTGAGTTTTTCTGTACTTGGCAGCTTTGTAATTGTGGTTGTATGCTGTTTCAGATATGTTGGAAATCTGTGTTTGATGAAATGGACATATCATTTTCCAAACCACCTGAATGCATCTTACGTGATAGCCCCACAGGGGAAGGCCCATTATCACACCCAGGTGGTCAATGGCTTCCTGGAGCATCTATTAATCCAGCACAGAATTGCATAAATATAAATGGTAAAAGGGGTTTGAATGATACAGTAATAATATGGCGCGAAGAACAACATGATGATCTCCCTCTACAAAGGATGACACTCAAGGAACTGCGTGAAGAAGTATGGTATGCTACAAATAGCCTGTCCTTGTTATTATTAGGTTTTTATGCTTTTTAACATATTGTATTTATGAATTGTATCATAACACGTGAAAATTTGGTTTTGTTGATTGTTATTTTAAAGACAGTGATGGTTAAGGAATCAAAGGTGAAGAGTTATTATTGGAAAAAGTTAATATTATTTGTCACTACATTTCGACCACGATCTCTAATACTAACTTTGTATATGTTGATTCTCAACCATTATTTAAGAGCAATGCTTAGCAAAACTGTTTCAAATAAATGTTTGTTATATATTTTAACTTTAAGTGACACAAATTTAAGATGATTCCTTGTCAATGCTAAATTTAGAGGCATCCTACTCATGATTGTGATCATAATATCTTTCCACTTTACCTATGGATTCCATTGCATCTTCTCCCTTAAAAACGGGAATATCCAATCTTCTCCACTTATAACAACCGTACACTTCACCTACTGAATCCTCCTCTGAAAACTCAGTTGAAACCCTCTGGTTCTTAGTAGTTACTGCACTTGCAACTTTTCCTCTTTCACGAATCTTTCAATAATATTTTTCAACTGTGATTCTCAACTTGCATCAATTTGGGTCAATCTTGCATCTAATCTTGCTTCAAAATCATCTAGTAATGTAAGTCCATTTGCTAAGGGCCTCTTCGATGCCTCCTATCTTGACTCCATCATTCTTGTGTTTACTATGAGTAGTACCCACAAAGCTCTTTTCAGAAAGAGCTCTGATACCAACTTATAGAAACTGGATCAGAAAACTAAGGAAGATGACGTTTACAGAGATAAGAGAGACGAACACAGCATGCTTCCTTCAATGTATGGTATTACAAAAACGATAACTCTGGTTATTCGAGGGACCAATATCCTCCTAACATATATTTTTCCTGCTCATTCTCTAGACCCCAAAAACGTATTTAAACAAACTCTCTTATTCTTTAACTAACTCTTCTAACTAGTTGAAACTACATCCAATAGCTCTGTTCCCATTTCCCTTATTTCTTCTCTCACAAGCCTTTGTAATAGGTGGTCGTATCCTACCAAGTCATTCAGGTACTTTGTCCCTTGACATTCAGCATCTTGGGCTAGGTAGCTGTTTAGGCCCAACAGCATCCAGTCTAGTGGGGCTCAATACTTATTCTGGACTAGAGGCATTGTCCAGATCATACTACATTCTTGCTATTTTAAGATTTTGAATTTTTTATTTGTATAATATTGTGATAGAAGATATACGTGGTAGCAGTATGCAGCAGTTCTTAAATTCATGGCATCTTTTGGGTTAAGCTTTGAATCTAAAACATTGCATGGTATGATTATTCTACACTTTGCTTCTTCACACCCAAATGTTAATAAAATTAAAATTATATCTTGCTATTTCTTTTAACGTGTAGGTTAGTTGCATATGCTCTCAATTCTCTGGATCTGGAGAAAGGATCTGCAATTGCGATTGATATGCCAATGAATGTCAAGTCTGTGGTTATCTACCTAGCTATTGTTCTTGCAGGTTATGTTGTTGTATCGATTGCTGATAGTTTTGCTGCTAGTGAAATATCAAACAGGCTTAGAATATCAAATGCAAAAGTCGTATTTACTCAGGTTGACTCTCTAATTTCCTCTGATACTTTTTTGGTCGTGTATATTTGGGTTTTTTTTAATGATTTTTCTGATTTCTTACTAGGAAAACTAAACTCATTTATTAGTGTTGAAACTATATTGATTTTAAGTAGGGAAGGACTAAAAGAGAGAATAGAGATTGAATAATCTAAAATTGATATCCATATGACGTGATACAAAATATTAGTAGCCCTACTTGTTCTAATTCTGATTAAGTAACAAACCATGAATTATGGTGAAACTTGTCAATAGCAACAATAAAAACAAAGTCCTGTCTCACTTGGTGAGGTCGGCATGATCCCAAATGCCATTCGATTCAGTTTTTTTTCTTCTATAAACTCATGTTAGGCATCACTATAACGCCGTTCAATTGAAAAATGAAGTCTTAAGAAATATTAATGATCATGAGATCTCCCGTGACAACTTACCCAGTGTCTTTCTTGGTCTCATTTTCTTCCTTTTCAATGGACTAAAAACCATGCAATGATTCAAAGATACAACAACTCCTAGTTAAAGCTTATTATGCTTTAAGTTTATAATTGAACATATTGACAGAAAAAAAAACTATAATAGCCATGTCATACTAGGTGAGGTGAATTGCATGGGATTATGTGATGCTTACTTGTAAACCAAAATATTTAGGATTTTATTCACCATGACATCTCTCAATGGCCTTCTTTGTAAATGTCAATTTCCTTTTACAAATGTCCAAATCATTTTAATCAATTTTCTATCATGTTGTCCTCAATAGCTGTCTTGCCAATATTTCCTCATAAACAATCGCTATGTGTTTTGTCCCTTTTTGTGTGGCTACGCATTTATCTTATTATTCTCAATGCTGCTACTTGTACTTTCTGTTTTCTCATGTTGTCTCTTTGAAGACCAACTTTCATTACAATAAACTATTGTTGGTCATATAGCAGTACTATAAAACTAAACGTACCTAAAGAAAAATGTATTAAAAATATTAACACAGTGCAACATCTAGGTCAAGAAAGGAGGCCATGGTTCATAGAGATGGAGCTAGATTGCATTTGCGACATGAGATGGTACCGGGCAACATTTGTGATGGAAACTATCTGGACCAAAGTTAGGGGCCAATCTACTTCAGGATGGTGTGATTTACCCATCATAAGTCACCATTGGTATGATTCATGGGAGAAAGAACTTGTCACTTGAATGAATCGGTTGGAGATGTCACCACTAGTATGATTCTTTAGTGCAAAAGGACTACATGACAAACACCTTTTATAAATAGGAGTTACATCTAAGAAATATATTAAAATTATCCAATCTCTATTCTCTCTTTTCCTCCTTTTCCTACATATAAACCAATAATTTGAACGTTTTTAAAGAACAAGTTTATTTCTCAATAGGTTGGCTATTAGTCTTATTGTTAAAATGGTTGTCAATTTTTTGGCTAATTGTGTTTTTATGATTGTTTAGTTTTTTCATGTGTTTCTCTACCCTTTCCTTTGACATTTCATTTTTCAGGATCTCATTATTCGTGGCGACAAAAGTATCCCCCTTTACAGGTGAGAATGCTTTTCACTATTTGGTACATACACACTATAGTTGAGTTGTTCACTTTGTCGCTCAGAAATTTGGTCTCTCATATTGTTGCTTCACGAATGCAGGAGAGTTGTAGATGCAGAGTCACCTATGGCAGTAGTTATCCCTACCAAAGGATCTGAATTTAGCATGAAACTGCGGGACAGTGATCTTTCTTGGCATGATTTTTTGGAGAAAGTCTATAGTCTCAAGTATGCACTTTAATCTATTTATTAATAGATATTCTCTATTTATCAAATAAATTATTGGCCGAGAACCAATAAAATATTGGCCAAGAATATGCCTTTGATACTATATTATCATGTTCGCTGATGCATAGAGCTAATGACAGAATGAAAAGTTTCAATTGTTTATGATATGCTCTTGGAATTCTAATTCTCATTTGTTGTCATGCAACCTACAGAGGCAAGGAATTCATAGCAACAGAACAACCGGTAGAAACATTTACAAACATTCTCTTTTCATCTGGAACAACTGGTAAGAGTTTTTTTCTTTTGACCTGAAAGGATACATACTAGACTAAAAAAAGCTTTGTATTGTTGATAAAGGATATTTGAGGAAAAAGAATTAATTCAATGTCAACACTTCTTTCACCATATGAAGCTGGTCAATAGCTAAGTTAATATCATCTCATTTGGTGGTATAGGTGATCCAAAGGCAATTCCATGGACCAATATTACTCCTCTAAAAGCTGCTGCAGATGCATGGTTCAACATGGACATTCGTAAAGGTGATGTGGTCTGCTGGCCCACTAATCTTGGATGGATGATGGGGCCATGGCTAGTATATGCATCCTTGCTAAATGGAGCTTCGATGGCTTTATATGTTGGATCTCCTCTTGGGTCTGGCTTTGCCAAGTTCGTACAGGTATGAATTTATTTTTATGTTCAAAATTTTCAGTCTTTCCCATGGCTTTTATTTCCTCTGAATTGTGAATGCTTGTTGTTCATCCATAGACTGATACAGTTTACTATATCTGAAGAAAAACAAGTACATATTTGGGAGATAATATTATGTTATTATTATTGTTTTACTTTTATATTTCTATGAACTCAAGCAAACAAATCATAAACAAAAAATGCATGTTCGTTTTATGTCTCTATTCACTGAAATGTAAATAGAAACTATAATTTTTAGCAGTTTTTTCATCTAAGGTCCTTTTACTCTTGTTAATTTATCATTTCAAGTATATAATCTACTTGTAGTTAGGTGCATTTGAGGGGATGTCAAACATATTTCATGTATTTTTGTTCAATTACACAAGTAGATGAATGGAATGTGTTTTTTTTGGCCTACACCTTGCAGCTCTTGATCTATAAAATTTAGTTAGTTTTTACCATTTGTTGTTATATGTAACAAGAAAAAGACATCGCAACAGTTATCTCTATTTTGGTCAATCCTTAGGATTATTTCGTATGTTTTGTTCTTCACTCTAGATACTTGTGTCCTTTTCAGGATGCTAAAGTAACAATGCTTGGTGTTATTCCAAGTATTGTCCGGAGTTGGAAAAGTGCAAATTCCACATCTGGATATGATTGGTCTTCTATCCGGTGAGTAATTTAGTTGAAGCGAATCTACTCTTTAACAAGGTGGTAGGGCATATATTTGAATATAATTTATGGTTATGAAATATTTGATTGGAAATATTCTTGTGAATGATGTAGGTGCTTTGGCTCCTCTGGTGAAGCATCTAATGTAGATGAATACCTTTGGCTGATGGGGAGAGCTCTCTACAAGCCTGTCATTGAATATTGTGGTGGTACAGAAATTGGGGGTGGCTTTGTGTGTGGATCACTACTACAGTCTCAGGCATTAGCTGCTTTTAGTACGCCTGCTATTTGCTGCAGTTTGTATATTCTTGGTGATAATGGTCATCCTATTGTAAGTGCTATTCATTCAATTTTTCTATTGTAAGTGCTAGTGTGTTCATGGAAGTAATGAGAGGGGTTGGAAACTCTATTATAGGAAGAAGTTTAAAAATGAAACCAGTTAGTCGTTATAGCGGTGGGAGACTTTTTGAGAAAGTCTATATATTGTTATCGTGCTGGGTATTGAGATAAGTATAATAGTTTGTTGTGACAGGAAATTCCATGTGTCAAAGGAAGGAAATTTTGAGTGGCTAGTTGTTGTATAACATAGAAACGGGTCTCTTTTTACATTATCTGTATCTTTTTTTGCCAACTCTTAAGATGGCACGTAACTAGTTTGGTCCAACATGCCGGATCCTCAAAAGGACATATTGGAGAGTCAACTAAGTACATTGGAAATATGGGCCAGTGAACAAGGAAAAGTTCTTGTAGAATTGAAAGCAGATTTGTCCATTGTGAAAGACAACTTGCCAGACATGAAAGAAATCAAAAAACTTCTTCGTGAAATCTAGAAAGGAGGAAAATGGTCTAAAGGTTGGGAGAATGTAGTCAACGATGACAAAAAGAGGGAAGAAAGATCTGTTCATGGTAAGAGATCTGATACGGACGGAGAAGAATTGTTGAGGCCCTGGATGGTGGAATTGTCTACATTCAAAGGGGGTGATCAGTTAGGATAGATAACAAGTGCTAAAATTTTTTTAAGTACATAATGTCACTCAAATGGAAAAATTACGTTTGGCTCTTGTTAGTATGGAAAGAAATGCAAGTCACTAGTTTAAATTTTGGCATCGGAAGTTCAACAACCCATCTTGAGATTTTGCAAGTGCATTGAATAGAAGATTCTGAGCTAGGGAGTGTGGTAATGTGTTTGAACTAGTGACAATAGGACAAAATGAAAAGGTGGACGACTACATCAAAGAGTTTGAAACATTGGTGTCGCAAGCTCTGCATACATACATCACAAGACCAACTGTTGGCATTTTTCTTTGCCGGGCTGCAATATAATATTCATAATCAAATTCGACCACATCATCCAAACGATTTCGTTCGAGCTATGGAAATTGCGTGGATGTGGAGGAAACAATGAAAGAGCCTGGCAGGTAGGTGGTTCATGTATGAATAATACATCCACTTTTTGGTATCATGGAGGAAGAGGGGTAGTTTCAGGTGAAGATACTTTCAAAAGCACCAGTAATATGCAAGCTTCAACTAGTATATAGGGTCACCAAGTAGGAGGAAACAAAACAGTGGGGCTGAGAAATCGTGAAACCAGAAACCTTCCTTACCTGAACATATTACGAGATAAGAGGGAAGGTATTTCCATTCTGGAGGAGCCTATAGTCCAGGACATCATTGTCCTGAAAAAAATTTAAGGGTAATAATCTTGGTTGAAGATGAGGGATCAGGAGAAGTAGGGGATATAAGGCAGACTAAGATTGAGGAGTGTTTGCAGAAAATAATGGAAGAATACCTTGATCGAGAATGTTAGCGCATGGACTTGTCCATTTTTTTCTGCAGGAGGTTCAGCACAACCTTGTGCTATAAAATTGCAAGGGAAGGAGATGGGAAGATCAATGTTGCTTTTGATTGATAGTAGTCACAATTTCATTTCTTCAGAATTGGTGCCATTACTTGGTTTACAAGTGGAATCAACCCAACCTTATAGTGTTAGATTAGAAGACGGAAACCGAAAACAAACAAATGGTTGTTGTAGGGACATAGAAGTGTAGTTGGATAAGTATACTGTGAAGGAGACATTTTCTATTTTGAGTTAGGAGGAGTGGATTTGATCTTGGGGTAGAATGGTTGGCTACATTGGGAGATGTAAGGTGGATTCAAGAACTTTATCAATGAATTGGAGCACATTAGCACACTAGGCCAGTCTGTTAGAATTAAGAAGGATCCTACTTTGGAAAAAAGCTTGGTGACCACAAGCGTTGATGAAATAAATGGAAATTAGAAGTTGTCTCAATCATGTGGGAAGTGAAAAATAGAAAACAATTATCAAGAGATAAAAAAACAACTGATTTGAGAAACAACAAAGAAAATTGGGAAAGGTCTCGAAAGATTGTGAAGGAGTCTTTAGTGAACTCAAAGAACTACCACCTCACACGGATGTGGATCATAAAATTCCAATCAAATTTTGAGTGAATCTAGTTAATGTGAGACCCTATAGCTACCCTCACCTCTTAAAAACTGAAATAGAAAAACAGGTGGGGGAAATGTTTAAGTTAGGGATCATCAAACCTTAAGAAAAAATATGAAAGTTTGTACGTCAATTATCATGCTTTAAATAAAGCAACTATCTGTGACAAATTCCCTATTCCAATCATAGAAGAACTTCTTGATGAGTTACATGGGGCACATTATTTTGAAAGTGGATTTTAAGACTAGATATCATCAAATTTGCATGCATGAATCGAATATTCAGAGGACTTTGTTCCGAACTCATAATGGGCATTATGATCCCTTAGTTATGCTGTTTTGGTTGACTAATGCCCCAGCTACTTCCAAATGCACCATGAACACCATTTTGCGGCCATATCCTAGGAGGTTTGTGTTAGCTTTTTTTTTTTTTTTTTTTTTTTTTTTTTAATTTTATGATATACTGATTTACAGCAAAACATGAGAAGAGCATTTGGCACAGTCGAAACAGGTTTTGAGAACATTACAACAACACCAATTTTATGCTAACTGGAAAAAGTGAGAATTCGAACATCTAGAATTCAAAAATTGGGTAATGTTATCTCTAGTAAAGGGGTAGAAATGGATCCCCAAAAGATCTCATGAATCCTTCAATGGCCTATTCCCAAAACTATAAAGGCCCTAAGGGGACTTTTGGGACTCACAGGTTAATATAGAAGGTTCATTTACAACTATGGAAAAATAGCAAGACCTTTGACTCAATTGCTGAAAAAACGGAATTTCCTGTGGTCTGAAGAAAGCAATATGGCAATGCAGCAACAAAAGATCACAACAACTCCCGTTCTAACAATACTAGATTTCAACCAGCCTTTTCGAGAAGTCTATGCATTCTTATTTGTGGGGTGTTGAGAAAAGAAGGTTTATAGTTTGTCATGACGGGTAATAGCCTATGTGAAAGGAAGGATTCCTTTGTAATTCTTGTCCTTCTGTTTTGGGTGGCTAATTGTTGAATTATACAGAACGGGTCTGTTTTTACGTCATCTCTATCTTGTTTTGCCAACTGTTCAGAAGTCACGTAACGTAGTGATGTATGACTTTGTAAGTAATGTTTGATAATTTTAGTCATCGTAACCTTTTCTATGACCACTGTATTCTTATGTTCACAATTACTAAGACTGTTCTATATTTTATTGTTTTAGTTCCAGAAGACATTGTGCTGAGTTTTTACAAAATCATTTAAAATTTCAAATGATCTCTGGCATTTCAATCTTCTTTTCTGTTACAGCCACAAAATGTTCCGGGAATAGGCGAGCTGGCTCTTGGTTCCCTCATGCTTGGGGCATCAAATACACTGCTGAATGCTGATCATTATGATGTCTATTTCAAAGGAATGCCTCTATTGAATGGAAAGGTTGGCATAGCATTTATTATGTGGTAATTGGGTATTGGCTTACCTGAAATTATACAATTGAGTTTCTCTAATCAGGTTTTACGGAGGCATGGTGATGTATTTGAGCGTACGGCTAGAGGATACTATCATGCACATGGTCGTGCAGACGACACAATGAACCTTGGGGGAATCAAGGTAAACATCTTGCCTAGATAATAATCAGTAAATTATTTAGATTGTTAATGAATATGAACATATGATATGCCAAATAAAAACTAACCTCTTTTAGGAGCAAAGCAACCATTCTCTATTTCTTTGGTGTGATCTGACATTTCATGCTGTTTGTGTGGACAGGTGAGTTCGGTTGAGATTGAACGCATATGCAATGAAGTAGATAACAGTGTTCTGGAAACAGCTGCGATAGGAGTTCCACCTTCTGGTGGTGGACCTGAGTTGTTGACTATAGTAGTTGTATTCAAGGATGCAAATTTTGCAAAGCAAGATTTACAACAATTGAGGATGTCTTTTAATTCAGCTCTCCAAAAGAAACTAAATCCACTATTTCGGGTATTGATCATTTTCCTATTAGAAGATTACCAGGAATACAATCTTTACTGATACATTTTTTTTATTGATTAAAATTTATTGAAAGTTAAATATGATGGGGGATCCATAAAATTATTTTCATTAAAATTCAATTAATAAAAGAAATTATGTGAAAAACTTATGTGCATATTATTTCTCTTAGTGACAAATGTTTTACAGCAGTTTAGCGCTCTAAATACATGCTCATTTGTGTAGGTTTCTCAGGTTGTAGCACTGCCATCTCTTCCAAGGACGGCATCAAACAAGGTTATGAGAAGGGTTTTGCGACAGCAGCTGACAGAAACTAACCAAAGTTCCAAAATATAATGCTGTCATTTGATTCAAATATTCAAGATTGGATATCCAAAGAGTCATTATGGTACACAATTAAAACTATTTTTCTTATGGTACTTCAATTAAAAATAATGTACAATTGGTATATAAAATATTTCAAATAATATTCTGTTTCGTAGAGGTTTAGTTTCATATAAATAAAAAAGGTTCAGTGCAGGATTTTCATCTCATGGAATAATATATTTATCAATTGTCATGTATTATTGTTGTTTAAAATAAAAATAGGTTAAAATACTCTCTGCTAGTCCTCATTTTTATACCAAAATTTCAATTTAGTCATCATAGTTTTATTAGTCTCAATTAGGTCCACATTTTTATAAATCAGTAATAATTAGGTTATTTTCGTTAATATGAAAGGTGCCATGAGTCAGCTTCTCGTTTTTTTGAATTTTTTGAATTTTGATTTTTTTTTTAAATTTTTAAATTTTTTTCTTAAAAATATTTATGTCACATGTCATGTTTGTAGTGTGCCACGTGTTAATACATGTGTCAAATTATTGTATGAATCTCAATTTCGTCCTCATATCTATTAATTTGATTTGATTTCAGTCCTAAACTTTTTTAAAAATTTTCAATTTCATGTGTTCTAAATTTAGATTAAATTTTACTTTTATATAATATTATGATTATTTTTATTAAATATTTTAATAATATTAAGTGTATTTAATATTAAAATTTTAAATATTTATTTTAATTTGTTATAAAATTATTTTAAAATTTTACATTTAAATTTATAAAATTGTTATTTTTAAGCCAATTTTAAAAAATTGTTGATATTTAATGTTATACAAATAATTCGAATATAAATTTATAAATCTATATATTTATAATTTTAAAATAAAATTTAAATAAAGTTTAATATAAAATATAAATTTAAATAAATTTAATATTATTTAAAATATGTAATAGAAATATCATTTGTAATAAAAGTATCATCATAACATCTATGTAAAAATTAAATTTGGTCTAAATTTGGAATCTATGAAATTGAAAACTTTAAAAAATATTTGGAACTGAAATCAAATCAATTTAACAAATATGATGATCAAATTGATATTCATACAATAATTTGACACGTGTCACCATATTAGATTGACATGTGACACACTACAGACTTGGCACGTGACATCAATATTTTTGTAAAAAAAATTAAAAAAATAAAAAAATTTAAAAAAACGAGGAGCTGACACGTAACACTTACTTAACAGTGTTAATTCCATACTAACGGAAAAAATCTAATTGTTACTAATTTAAAAAAATGTGAACCTAATTAAGACTAATAAAAATATGAGGATCAAATTGAGATTTTGGTACAAAAACGAGGACCAACAAAGTATTTTAACTAATAAAACTCCTTAAAATGTTAGTAACCAAACTGAGTTGAATGAAATATCATGATTGCAAGACGTTCACTTAAAAGTTAGATTATCAAAATGTTCCTATTGTTATATGTAATATTAAATTATGTATAAATAATTTAAAAATATTTTTATAAATTTTATTGAATGATTAAAAATATAAAAAAAATGATTTATAAAAAAAATAAATAATACAATATAGTTGTGTGAAGATAAATTTAATATATAAGGTGAAAAATAATTTTTAATAATAATTTTAGAAATAATAAATTTTTACTATAATTATAATAAATTATTATTTGTATTATTAATTTTTACTTTGTTGTTTTTACATAATAAAAAGAAGTGAAGGGATAATTTGGTAATTTGATAATGTCATCATTTAATTTCCTTTAGTTTTACTATGAGTAGAGATGACAAATAAACTCCTCCCCGTTTTGATGGGGAATCCCCGCATTGACTGGGTATGGGTATGGGTATGGGAAATCCCCGACTTACTTTTTCAGTTGGGTATGGAGGATGGGTATGGGGATGTACATATCCCCGCCATAATACCCGTCCCCGCCATATTTTCATTCTCGTTTAAATTATTAAAATATTCATAATTAATTAAGTAACCATATATATATATATATATATATATATATATTCTATTTTTTATTTCTTTTAATTATTTGTTTTGTCATGAAACTCATTCGCACCTCCAATATATTTTTTATTTTATCATAACCTTTATGTAATTATGTTAAAATGATGTATGTTAATTAAAAAAAATTATGCCTCACATTTGAATATTTATATTATTTTTTAATATTTTTATTTATTATATATTTTTCTTTCACATGAGAATGTTCATACTCTCAATTTAAGGTAATATAACAAAAATTATTTACTTATTATTATTATTATTATTATTTGTTTAATTTGAAGAACTTTTTTGTTTCATTAAAATAATTTTCGTTATTTTTCAACCATTGAGTATATATGTTGATATTTGAAAAGTTTTCTTAGTTCTCTAAGATATTTTTCATCTTATCATACCTTAATTATACATTTGATTTCCTTTGTGCGATTTCTTTCGATAGTCTCTCAAATTATTTCTAAAACACACATTTGTTAGTTTTTTAATATTTTTATTTATTGTTTTTATTTTCATCATGTAGAATAATATTTCGATATATTCTATCTAATTATTTTTTATTTTATAACTCATTATTAATCATAATGTAATTTTTTCACTTTAAATTCTGTTTGAAGTGGTTAAAATTATATATATATATATATATATATATATATAATGATATTTAGGAATAGTATATGATAATTCACTACAAGAAAAACATGAAATGGTGACTGATTTAGTCAGTAACCCATATCAGTCACTATTTTTCGTCATTGGTGGTAGTAGTTGATTTATTGTTTGAATCAATGACTAAATTAGTGACCGATTCAATGATCGAATCGGTATTTGATTTAGTGACCAATTTAATTACTAATTTATTTGTAATTTAATGACAAATTTTTTGGTCACTAATGATATTTCTATTTAATTTTAACCACTTCAAACATAATTTAATAATTAGTTCTCTAAGGTATTTTTCATCTTATCATACCTTAATTATACATTTGATTTCCTTTGTACAATTTCTTTCAATAGTCTCTCAAATTATTTCTAAAACACACATTTGTTAGTTTTTTAATATTTTTATTTATTGTTTATTTTCATAATGTAGAATAATGTTTTGATATATTTTATCTAATTATTTGTTATTTTATAACTCATTATTAATTATACTGTAATTTTTTCACTTTAATTGTATAAATAACTTTTGAAGTTCGAAAGATACAAAATCTATGTCAAAATTTTATTATTATGTTTATTATTTGTTCTTTGTGTCATTTTGATCAAGTGATGTATTATAACTTTTATTCGTGTATAAAAAAGAGATTCATTAGAATTTAAAAAATTGAAGTAAACACACATTTAAAATATATTTTAATTTGAATATTTGTTTTCCTTTTATATTTTTTTGAAATATTTTTTAATTTTATCAACTAAGTTTCATCAATGTTGTAGTTTGCAAATTTAATAAATGTTTTGGTTCTCATGAAATTTTATTTGGTATTCTAATCTAAAATGTAGACAATTATAATTTATTTCAAAATATTTGATATAGAAGAAACAATCATCCTCCTAATATTGAATATTTGATAATATTATGTTTTTTTTACCGTAATTTTTTTTCTTTTATAAAAATTAATTATGAAGTAGTTAGAACACGGGTACGAATATGGGTACGAGATTATACCCCTTACCCGGTGGAGATGGGGATGGGACAAAAGTTTAATACCCGTTGGATTTGGGTATGAGGATGATGATTAATTTTTTCTGCGGGGATGGATATGGGATAGCGAAACCCGTCCCCGCCCCGCCCGTTGCCATCCCTAACTATGAGTAGTATGATTGAATTTTCAGTGAATCTTTCTAATCATCTCCTTCCATCACCTTATATTACTTCAAAAAAATGCGTTACCCATTTGCTGATCATTGCTTCTTATTTCTCATAAATAATACATTTATCCAAAAGTGTTTGTGTTTATGAACTTGTCGCCTCTACTAAACATTGTATTCTACTACATATCATAGGTCATGTAGATTTTCAAATGGGTTCCAAAAGTCACACATTTGTAGCATGAGGTTGAAAGTAGTATTCTGTGCAATGAGATTAAAGTAAAACGTTGAAAATAATGCGCAGAGATCACGGCTTATACCATTTCGATAAAGAAAAAAAAAAGATATTGAGTAATAAAATATATAAAAATGGTAGTTAGTATTTTTAGTAATTAAGAGAAGTGTGCATAGCAATTATAAACCGAGTTTAGTGATAAAGACGATAGGAGACTATAAGAGACGCAAAATAAATTTCTAACATTAATCTTGAAATTGTCAATTCACTCTAGTTACTCTTTTAGAAACATTCTTCTTCTTCAGGTCATTAAATGAATACTTCTCCTATTTGTTTCTTAAAGGAATATTTTTCAAAAAAAGGATCCAAACAAAGTTTCTTCATAAAAACTTAGGGAGTTTAATAATTTTGAATCTCCCATTATAGTGTGCAAGAATGGAAGAAATATTTCATCATCTACTAAAAAGTCTATAACTTTATTTATTTCGAAAGCTTTTTTTTATTGTTCCTTGTTGTTTTCATGGATTCTTAACACATAAGTATTTCACTTTTATATTCAAAACTAAAAAATTCCTGAAATTTAACACGACCTTAAACACAAAACAACAACCACAATACCAAACATGTTAAAGTTGTCATTTTGTGTGTGTTATCTTTTGTTTCTACTTTCATGTTTAGTTTAGCAAAGCCAAAGTTTCATACTTTTCACATAAAAATTGTTTGACAACTCACTATAGAAGTAAAATGGTTATAGAAAAAAATAAACTTTTGTATTTATAAAGAAAAAAGAGAGTGAAAGATAGTGAAAAGTAGTATCAAAGTGTAAAAACTTTTTTATGGTCAAAATGTTACTTTCTCCATATTTAAGTTCTACCATCACATGAATAATATTTAAGAGTTTTGTTATGTTTTCTTTCATCCAACGAAACTAAAACTTTAGTTGGAGGAAAAAAAAAATTTGACACAAAATAATCATTTGACTATCTACTACAATAGTAAAACAGTCATAAAAGATAAACTTTTGTATTTGTAAAAAAAAAAAAAAGAATAACATATAGTGTCAAATGAGTGTAAAAGGTTCTTCGATGTCAAAATATCATTGTTCCAACAATATATTTTACAATATAAGGTATCATCTTCTAAGTGATTTTGAAATATTGAGAATGAGAAAATGAAAAAGCGAAAACCACTTAAAAGATGATACTTAAAATTATAAGAGAAAGTTGTCAAAGTATAATAGTCAAAAAATCATTTTTCATTTCAATAATGCTTTTTTATTTAACAACATAACATTAACATTATTATAAAGGAATGATAAGAAAAGAATGGAGAAAAAAGAAAGTGTAATTTGGTGGAACATAGAGTGAAAAAGGAGAAGGAAGACTCCTTCATGCCTTGAGTTCTTAAGGTTGAGTGAGAAAGAAGAGAGGGCCAAGATGGTGTAGGAATGAGGTCCTCTCCTTGGCCAAATTAGGTTTAGTCTTCTTAGTTCAGGTTTTAACTCGCTTAATTATTTATTTTAAACTATTAGATGAAAAATCATAAAAATCAAAATTCTTTGTATTTGAAATAATTACTTGTCGTTCATGAGTTGAGTGACCATTAATGAAAAGAATTTTGTAAACTAAGTTTTCTTCACACTTTTTTATCAACATTAAACAATGTATTAAATGCAAATAGCACTTCGAATGCTTCAATATTTTGATATGTTAAAAAATATACAAAAACTACAAAGAAATAGACGACTAAGATAGATATTATAATTATTTATGATTATTAAGAACATAACTTATAAAATTAAAAGAAGAAAGATGATGTTTGTTCCTAAGGAAAGTAATAAGAAGGATAAGATGGAGAGAGAGAGAGAGAAGTAAAAGGGTTCAACGGTGATTTGAATTCAATATTCTCATTTTCATGTTTCTCTGGGCGGTGTATTTGGAATACTCCAATCGGTTGTTTCTGATGGCGTAGCAGGCGAAGACGTAGATGATGGTCAGAAGAAGAACCACGCACGCATTCACTATGCTCATATCTCTCCACTGCTTCCTTACGCCGGCCAGCACTCCCCCTTTGCATGAATCGCAATCGAAACACATTTTCTCTTCCCTGTTGCTCCACGACCTGCAATCAGACTCCTCCGCCGCCGCGCCCGCTTTCGGCGCCTCCCACAACGTCCCGTTCAGTTTGAATCTACATTGCTCCGGCGGCTTGCAGCACCCAAACTGTTTGTAGAAAGGTCAGCGCTATGTTATATAGCCGTTGTTTCATTTCGATTTAATTTCAATTCTAAACTCATTTAAAATGATGAACAATAACTACTGAGTAATAAAAATGGAGAATCAAACAACTAAACCTGCGTGGTAGTTGAGTGTTTGAATACGAGGGAGACATTGTGAGCGTCCACGGCGAGGCCGTGGCAGATACGCGCCTGCGCGAAGCACCTCTTGGTGTCGTCCCAGTTGTGGTCGTCAGAGACGTAATGGCGCAGCCAGGGAGAGAAGTCCCGTACGGTGAAGCCCACGCGGGAGGCGTGGTGCGGCGCGTTGCCTTTGGTGACGACGACGAGCGCGACGAGAGTGAAGGAGGCGAAGGCGAGGATGACGAAGAAGGTGGCGATGAGGTAGAGGTAGAGGGCGGCGTTGACGCGGCACAACGCGCCGACGAGGCCGAGCGCGGAGACGACGGAGACGAAGAGGCCGCTGAATAAGAGCGGGTATTTGAGTACGTTCTGGCAGTCGCCGTGGACGCGGATGTAGGCGGACACACCCATGGCGGCAAGGCCCAGAAACAACGGCAGCGTGTGGAGGATTCCGACGAAGGTGTTGTTTATGCGAAACATTTTCCGACGACGATGTGTGTGGAAAAGTACGTGAGAAAATTGTGAGTAGAGAAAGAAGCGTAACTGTTTTATTAGGAGAAACGAAGAGGGAGTTAAGGGTGGTAACGGTGTTATGGTTTGTGAGGGAGTTGGCATGCACGCGACACACGATTGAGGAAATTGGTGTCTGAACTTAGAAACCGTGTTTATCCAAGTTTTTAAATTTTGGTTTACGGTTACTTTTGGATCAGTGTATCATTATGAATGAATTAGAAACTAATAATTTTTTGGTTAAAATAATTTGTCCATGTTTTTAGGTCTTAAAATTTTTTTTAGTCTCAATTAGGTTTACATTTTTAAAAATATGGACCTAATTGAGATTAAAAAAAATCTTAAGACCTATTTAAGATTTTTCAATAAAAATATGGACGAAAATAGTATTTTAACCTAATTTTTTTAATGATTTCATTATAGCTATTTTAAATTAAAAATCACACTAGTTCCACAAGTGAAAACGTTGATGAACACTTGAAGATATCTATTTGTTTATTAACTAAGTATAGTGACTACATACTTAGTTTATGTTTCGTTTTATGTTGGAGTAAACTGAATTAAGTCTTACTTTTTGTTTTATTTAAGGTTTTAGGATCATCTTTCAAACTTTCAAAAGAACATTCAAAATTAGTCACATGTTTATGTATCTTTCAGTGTGAATTAATTAGCTATTAACATGTATCTTTCGGTGTGAATGGTTAGAATCAAACACTCATTATTAGACCAAAAGTTATAGCTATTGGTTAGGACGTAACTCTTTTTATTTAAGAGTGTAACAATCCAAGCGCCACGATTCAATTGTGACCCGACCCACTTGACTTTCGCCACGGGACAATTGATGTCACATGCAACAATGTGAATTAATATGCTATTTGCTTAGGAAATTTTAATAGGACAATTTTTTGTTAAGATTTTGAAATGTTTTATGCAAAATATGTTATTTAGGTAAAAAAAATTAAAAGGAATTGAAATTCTAAAATTTCATTAAAGGATTATTTAAAATTAAAGAATTTCAAATTTTACTTAATGTAAGAATTTGAAATTATTTATATTTTTAAGGTTCTAATACAAATCATCGGTTCCTTAAACTTTTCATTGGAATGATCATCATTCTCTTATATCTCGGTTAGGGGCTTATGTTCTTATCATGCTCAATTGTCCCATATTACTTAGGAGTTGAAGTAAAATGTAATTTAAATACTTCTTTCTCCTCACACCACTGAGGACAATACTTTGAACGCATGGTGATTGATCTTAAGAATAATACTTTCGACACACATTACATCCATTTGACAACACATTGTAAAACTAAAATAGTCATAAAAAAGTGACTTTCATAAAGGAAAAGAAAAAATGTCAAATCACTATAAAAAAATTTGCATGTCAAAGTATCATTATTATTTTTTATCAATACAATGATTTTTTATCATCAATGATTATGTTGTTTTTTGTCAATAGTTTTCTTATCTTTTTCGATATTAACCGAACAACTTTTAGATCACATTAATTATGATTTTTTTTACCAAGGTCAATTGAGAAATTTTTTTAGAGGACATTGATAAAAACTTGAAAAAAAAAAAACTACAACCATCAACATGTTAAAAATATATTAACGAACTTTCACCAAAATATAACATAAACCAAAACCGGCTGCAAAAGATAATAAATTTTGATATTTTAATTAAATTTTAACAATTATTTGGTATTTACATGAATTTTGTATTTGGTGATAATTGAAATACTTTATTCAAGCAAGAATAAAATTCATTAAATTTGATTTTCTTTGTCCAAATAGAATATTTAAAAAATGAAATAAATTGAAATGAGATTAATTCAAATTTAATGTATTTGAATATCTTAGAAAATTGTGAAATTTCTTATCGAGATACATGAAAAGGTCATTTAGTAGTATGAATATCTTAAAAATTATTGGCACTATTTCATTGTCTCTTGTTTCCTCTTACTTCAAGTTATTTGTAACTCGTTATTTTCAAAAGGACACTTTACTTCTTTGTATTCACACCTACATCCAACAAACTCTCAAATATAATCATAATTCAATTAGACAACAATAATTTAGCATATATTCAAATACCTATAGTGTATTTGAATAACTTGATAAACAATTAATAATTATATATGTTTAGCCCTTTTTAACTAACACCTAATGGACATTTTCCTTATATACACATAAGATATTATTCAATTATTTGTATAATTAAGTATCTTTTGCTTATTCAAGTCTTTATTTTAGGATTTCAAAAAACTGTAAATACAGGATAATGTTTTAAGAAGTACATTAACTATTTTCTACTCATTACACTCTTTCAAAAGTTTTTACTAACTTGATTGTTTAGTGAATCTTGATTCACTCTTCATTAATCAAATCTAAGTACATTTTGAATAATCATCGTTAAAGGTAACAAAATATTTAAAATCAAAAAAAGTACCAATACAAGAAAGATCTTAAATATCAAAGTGAACTAAAGATAAAGGAAATAAAACTCGTTCATTGAAACTATTAAAAGGGGAGTAACATATATACTTTTGTAATTAACATGACTCAAATCTATATAGACAAATGTTTTAAGCTTGACACCATATTCTAAAATTTTGTTAACCCACAATGTTTTAATGGAGTATGAATCATCATTAGAGAGACCACTGATGGACATATTACTGGTGATGGATGATGTTAATCATCTAACCCAATATCAAGGTAATATTATTTTTAATAATGTAAGAATAATATAATGAGATTGGGTCAATCAAACAACAAACAATCAATTAAAAGGCTATTACGACATGAGAGGAGTGAAATTAATACTAATGTTGCAAACTTATGTTTATGAACCATTGAACACTTATGAAAGACAAAATAGAGAAAAGAATGATTACCATATATATGATTAGTTGCATTAGAGTCAATAATATAAGGATTAGGAGAAGAATATTGTGAGAAACCTAAATGAATTACTTGTGTCATCACTAAAGCAATGTTACTAGTAGGATCAAACTTGTTGCAACCCATTTAATAAATTCTTCAAATGTTGTTGAAGATGTATTTGACATTTTTTAAACTATAGGAAAAAGGGAAAATAAAAATCTAAGGAGAGGTGGAATAATGAGAATGAACTTGGAAGAAAGTTCAAAAAAAAAAACTTCTAAAACACTAGGTTTATCGATCCTACACAATTTTAAGAAAAACAATATTTATCATATTAACAGAGTGAGATTTAAGTATTACTCAATCACAAAATCGGTAAGGGTGCTTACTAATATATTATAATTCGATCTTATCTTTAATTGACGTCTACTCTTTAATTGATGTGTACAATCACTAGAAGATCAACAATTATTGATCTTGACCAGTCTCTCATACCCATCAGTCCTTACTATCTACATCCCAAATAAAATCTAGGTTTGGTTCTTGTTCCTAACATCTTGAATGACACTAACTATGCCTCTTGGAGCAGGAACATGTAGTGTGCCCTACTATCAAAGAATAAATTGAAATTCATCAATGACAGCATCACAACTCATGTTTCCAGTGACCCTACCTATGAAGATTGGGAAGGATGCAATGTGATGATCATCTCCGAGATGATCAGAACCCTTTCCCCATGACATTGCTGAAAATGTGATCTACATCGAATCTCCCAAGGATCTATGGGATGAATTGAAAGAAAGATTCTCCTTAGTGGACTATTTCCAGATTTCAGATCTTCTACAAGAAATTCATTCCATCAAACAAGAAGTAAGAAGTATAGCACAATTCTTCACATAACTAAAGAAGTTATGGGAAGAATTGGACTTCTTGAGATCCATACCTATTTGTACTTATGGTAAACCCTGTGAGTGTGATCTTTCTAAACTTTTCTTGAGATTGCTATCTGTTTCTTAAAAGGTTTGACTGATAGCTATAATAATGTTAGAATTCAGATTTTATTGATGGAACCATTACCTAGCATAAATAGAGTTTTTTTTCTCTAATCATACAACAAGAAAGGAAGAATGGTGGTTATGGGAATCTGGGTAATGAAAACAAGGTGTTGCTGAACACCACTGACGAAGGTTATAAAGCCTAAGGACAAGGTTCTTGGAGGAATCAAGGAAGAGGTTCAAGTTTTCGTGCACAAGGAAAGCAATGCACCTACTGTCACAAGATGAATCACACAACATAAGAATGCTATTCCAAACATGGATATCCTCCATGGTACAAACAGAGAGGAAAACATGACAAAAATGGAAACACACAACAGATATGTAATCTCAACATCAATGTTGAGACACAAGAACCTGTCAGTCAATCCCTGAAGGAAGGTACTACAGGGACCTCCTTGAGCACTAAACATATTCAAAGATTACTACAACTTCTTGATGATAAAATTGATTCCAAACATGATGTCAGTCATTCAAAACACCAATAACAATGTCTCAACTCATAAAAATCAACAAGGTAATCTTTGGATCCTTGATACAAGGGCCACAGATCATGTAACATATGATCTTAATCATTTCTCTACTTTATATAGAATCAAACCTGTTACAGTAAGATTTCCTAATAATTCCATTTTCACAACTGAATTTGTTGGAACCAAACCATTTTCTAATTCTTTTATCATCTTTAATGTTCTTTACATTCCAGAATTTTCATTCAACTTAATTTTTGTGCAATCTCTTGTTTAGGACTTGGATTGCAAGCTAATTTTCTCCTCAATGAGAATGATTTTACCCTACATGACCATGTTTCTATTGGTTATGTCTTAAGCTGTTCTAGAAAGGAGGTTAATGTTTGACATTATAGGCATGGGCACCCTTGTGATAATGTCCTTAAGCAAATATGTAAAATTTTTCCCTATGATAATGTCCTTAAGCAAATCTATGATAATTTTATTGTCTTTTGTATTTGTTCTCACCTTTGCGCGCGAAGAGTGTATTTGTAATTGACATGACTGTAATACACATAATATGGGACTGACATGATAGTATTTTTCATTGGGAATAATTAACTTTACAACTCTTACATACAATCATATCATCCAGGCTATTGAAAAACAAAACATAGGAATAAATTTTGTACAAAACTTATTTTGTACCATTAAAATTTGTACAATTATATGTACAATGATATAGAAAATTCTGCCGTTTATTCAATTAATCTCCTTAACACGGGTAACTCCATTCTATATTAGTAATTGACATTAAAATATGCATTCAAACTGTACTATCAGGAACTAATTACTTATACCTCGATATCTTTCAAGATAATAGTGATTATTTTAAATAAAAAAAAATCAAACTTCTTAATGTATGACTACATTTATGTGTATATTTACATGATTATGTTATCATTTTCTAATCATGTACACGTAAATGTGCTCAAAAATATCATAATCAATAACTATTAGTCAACAATACCATAATAACTATTAGTCAAGTTTAACAACATTAATATATTCACTAAAATCCTTATTGTCTTTAGACTTCAACCCATTCCTACTACCAAAATTTGTTTACCTATAAGGGGAATGACAGAGAAACCCAATAGTAATTTGTCCAATACATCTTATAATGCATATCACTCCATTTTATAACATTTATTTTGTCGAAATTTTGTCGTATATAATCAATAGGCTTAATTACTCGGATCATACCCAGTTTGGTTCGAAAATTTCAAAATGGTACCCACTTTGAACTTTGTCTCAATTTAGTACCCAATTTCGATTATTGCATCAATGTAGTACCCCCCGTTAAATTATCACAAACGCCGTTAAGAGTCAGGTGATGTGGCATAGTATAACTGATACGTGTCACAGTTTGTAATTGTACAGTGGCATTTCAGTTGTTAACGTGCACAGTGGATTTATTTAAATAAGTTGTGTGATTAAATGTTTGCCCTAATATTGGTTTGGCCCCAATCTGCATTTTCATCTTCTTTTTCATCGTAGAGCATTCAATTTGTGGAAGAAAATGTCTCGCGCACAAAGTCAGGGTTGTTCTTCTGGTTCATATGGGTCACAAAACCACAGCGTCTCTCGTCGTCCTGGGTGATGTGGGTCATCAAATGGATCTCCAGCTTGTTATTGTGGGGAGATTGCAGTGTTGATGGTGGCAAAAACAATGAAGAATGGTGGAAAACAATTCTGGGGTTACCCTAACTATAAGGTTTGAGCTATGATTTTCCTTAGTTTTGTTCTTAGAGTAGAGGTGGATGTTAAGGACATTTGTTGACATCTGTTGATTGGTATTTTTGAACAGCGAAGTGCAAATGAGGGTTTCAAAGGATGCAATTACTTCAAATGGTGCAATGAAGAAAATGTGGATGAAAGGGATGCAACTATTGAAAGAAAGAACAAAAAGATTACTGATCTGGAGAAAGCCCTAATAGATTCTGAGAAATGGGTTAACTTTTTAATTGGGATGATATTATTTTTCGGGTTGATTAACATCATCCTTGTATTTCTGCTGTTTAAAATTCGTTGAAGTGATTAAGTGTTAAGAGGAATGATTGTAATTTGTGGGTTGTTTTTTGTAGAATGATTGTAATTTAGTGGAAGTTTAAATGAATGAGAAATTTAAGTTGTTATCTTCATTCTTCTGTCTATTATTTATTTGAACTTAAGAAAGGGTATTTGTCAATTAAACTTCAATAAACACAACATATAAATACTCATTCTAGTAGTAGACAAATTGATAAATACACATTCTAGTAGAAAATAAACAAGTTCCAGTGTCTGATAATTTGGTAAATACACATTCTAGTTCAAACAAAAAAAAAAACCATATGAAAGTGCACCTCAAAATACATCATATAAATACATCATCCCAAAGACCAAATACTAAATGTACAAGGTTCAAAATATCGAAGACAAAGAACTTTATGGTTTCCAAGCTACTCCTCTCCTGAATGAAAATTTTTTCCTCCCTAATGTTTTTGCAGGTGGTCTGCGTGGAGGTGTCTGCTGAACATGATGATTTGTTGGCTGTGGATTTGTCTCATTTGCTGGCTGTGTTGCCTCTGTTACCGTTGTTGTCTGAGTTGGTGCCTCTACTGGTGGCTGTGTTGGTGCCTCTGCTGCAAAGTCATTATGTGGTTGTGTTTGTTCCTGAGTTCCAGACTCATTTGGTGCATTTGTTCCAGGTTCAGGTGCTTGGGGGCAACTATTTCTTTTATGGCCAAGCTATTTGCATATAGCACACCTCTTTCGTGTCCCACCTGGTCTGACTCGCGTGTCATCTTTTCTTAATTCACAAGAGTCAAGTTTGCGTTTCTTTATTGGTCTCCTTGGTAAGATTCTCTTTGCTGGTGGCATGACTTCAATGTTTGTATTCATTTCCCACACATTTGGACCGTTGACTAGGTATATGATTGGAGTGTACGTTTCTTCATATGTTGATCTTTTAAACCAGTGCGGGATAACTTGGTCCACATTCAGATTAAAAAATCTCATGGCAGAAATGGAGTGGCAGCATGGTAGTCCATTAATTGTCCACTTCCTGCAGGTACAGTCATGTTGATCAAGGTTCACCACAAATTTGTCACCCAGCATGGACATGTGCCTGACCTCAAACAATTTTTCTCCAGCCCAACTATCAAAACAACACATTTAATGTAAGGTTTATGAAAACAAGCCAATTATTGAACACAGTTTATGAATACAACAATTACTACATACCAGGGTATCCAGTATTTGGTCTTCTCAATTTCTTTGTCCAATCTTTTCTTTATTCTCAGGCAGAGAGATCCTTCAATGCTCTTCACCTTGGTCCTATTTCTTGACCATCTTTTCATGAGATAAATTCTTATGTCCTCCATCATTGTGATGATTGGCTTACTTCTTGCACTTACTATTACACTATTGAAGGCCTCACTCATATTATTCACAATTGTGTCATATACAGCCTTGCCACTAAACCTGGACCTAGACCAAAATCTAGTGGAAAACATCAAAATGAAATGTAATAGTTAGCACTACAGAAGATGTTAACAGTTTGCACTACTAATAAAAATAAAAGTTAATGGAAAGCTTGCCTTGGTGGAATAGCTAACAAATGCTTGAAAGCATCTCTATTGACCTCCTTCATGTCTCTCATAACTGCCTCCTAAGCTTGAAGGTGAGTGCATGCTGCTGCCTTCCATAACAGTCTTTTAACATTTTTCCCAGAAATTTTTTTACGAAAATTGGCATATATGTGGCGCACACAAAAACGCTGCTCAACCCCAGGTAGTAAATCTTGTAATGCTGGCAATAGACCCTATGGACAAAATTGTCATAATTAGACTACATAAGAAATAAATGAAAGTAAAAATATAAAAAAGTATTGAGACAAGATAACTCACTTTCTGTTGGTCTGACATAAAAGTTATTCTTGCACACAATTCAGGTCCGCCAAGATCATAAACCAAAAGTTCCAAAAACCAAGCCCAAGTTTCCTTATTTTCAACTTCTACCACGAAATATGCCAATGGAAGCATTTGATCATTGGCATCTCTTGCCACAGCTGTTAACAACTCCCCTCCATATTTTCCCTTTAAAAAACATCCGTCTAACCCAATAATAGGTCTACAACTCACAAAGCTGTCTTTACAAGCCTTTAAGCACACATAAAGTCTCCTGAAGATTTTCTTGTCCTTATTGTCTTCAACACTAACTTTCACAGTGGATCCAGGATTTGACTTCAACAACTCATGTGCATAGTCATATACCAGTTTATACTATTGTCTATAAGAACCTTCAACATTTTTATATGCAATGGTTTTTGCTCTATGAGAAGTAGCTCTGGAGATGCCCACATTCCATTTCCTTCCAACTTTGTTTCTTATATTTGTCAGTTTTATTTCAGGATTATCTTTAATACTTTTTTCTAATCTCTGACTTAGCCATTTTGAAGTCATCAACCTAGTATTAAATTCCCTACTGCAGTTATGTTGGTTGATTATTGTTCTTAACTGCCAACTACTTTGGGCAACTCTATAACCACAATACGCATACCAATTACATGTTCCATTTGCCCCTAAACATTTGATACATACTCGTCGTTTGTCATTTCTGAAAATCTTCAACTTCCTTCCATTGTGCACACCATAAGTTCTAATAGCTTCTACAAATTCCTCCTTCTTTGTGAAGTATGTCCCCACCTCCCACTTGTAGTCTTGCATACTCTTGGGCATTGAAAAAATCCCAAACCTTCCAAAAGTGTCTTTATCAGTGTTAGATAAATCACTATATTCAACACTATTTAAACTGTCTGATTCCCAATCAGTGTCTAATAAACCCCTATCTTCAACATTACTTCTAGGAGCAGTTGGTACACTGAAATCAACTTCATCAATCCCAACTTCCCCTTCCACCTGATCATCTTCTAAAGGGTCATCTTCATTATGGATACTAACATCCACCAGTTCTTCTTCATTAAAAGAATCCCCTACGGACTCATCCCAACTACTTACATCAAAGTCAAGTTCATGCACACTCTTTTCAAACTTAGCCTCCACCTCCAAATTAACCTCAGTTGGACCCTCATTGACCTCCACATCAACCTCAACTGGACCCTCACTCACCCTCACATCTTCCTCAACTGGACCCTTACTCACCCTCACATTTCCCTCAGTTGGACTCTCATTCACACCCACATCAACCTCACCTGGACCCTCGCTCACCCTCACATCTTCCTCAGTTGGACCCTCATTCACACCCATATCAACCTCAGCTGGACCCTCACTCATCCCCATATCAACCTGTACCTCACTTCCATTATGCATACCCACATCAACCTCAATCACAACTTCATTGTCCCCTTCAAATTGCACATTAACCTCTGCCCCATCCTCAATAAGATGATATTCTAACATATTAACTACTTGAGGTTCGTCCACCCTATGCACAACATAAAAATGAACTTGACCATTGAGAGTTGCTATATTCACCATATGACATGCCCCTCGGTCATCAGACAATAATTCTAACCTCCCTTCCAAAACAGATCCTCCCCCAACTGAATACCACATCTCCTTTACATTTGCATAACCCATTTCCTTCAAAATACCCAATATCTCAAAGTAACTCCAAGTGTCTGAGTCACATGCTAAAATACTTAAGTCTCCTACGTATTGCAATGACCCATTCCTCTCAAACCTTCCCCCATGGTGAAATACCACTTCAAAACGTTCATCATCCATGTCAACACACAAAGCTATATATATACAACCCTGAAAAATTTCAAAAAAACCCACCCAATAAAGCCAATATTACATTTCATACCACTATCACACCAACAAACCAATTACAATGGGGGACCACAAGCTCAAAAAAACACGGGACCACACTATCAACTAAAAGTAATATACAAATCATCCATTAACCACATAACACCAAAAACGCACAATATTCAAACACACAAAACATTAAACAACTGAAAACACTAAACCCCACCATCGAATCATCGCAATATTCAAAAATAGAAACCATTAATCAAAAAAACCCTACAACCCCGACAAACTTCAATCAACACACAGAATGAAAAAATTTAACAGTGGCGCACCTTTCACCCGAGCTCAAATGGACGTCGTTCTCAACAAAATCCTCAATTGGACAGTGACGCACCTCACAGCTTCGCGTCGCGGACAAATGGACTTCTCTCTTCCAGAAATCCCCAAATCATAACCTAATTCTGATCTACACAAACTAGTCCTCCCGCTAAGACACATCACACACTCCACTCTTGCCACGTCAGTCAAATTTTCTTATTTTACACACAGTAATAAATCAGACGTTAACCAGCTTAACGGCGTCAAATAATATGTACTACATTGATGTAATAAACGAAACTGGGTACCAAATTGAGACAAAGTTCAAAGCGGGTACCATTTTGAAATTTTCGAGTCTAACAGGGTATGATCCGAGTAATTAAGCCTTTCAAATTCAATCAAGACTGATTCATTCTCTTTCAAATGATTTTTCTCATCATATATTCTTTTTCACTTTCTTTCATTCCTTTTAATTCTTAAAGATCTTAAACAACAACTCACAACAGTATCAATTGCCAATGCGAAATCAGTGATCAAGTGCACATGACAGAGTTCAAAGTTGATTCAACTTAAAAAAACAAAGAAAAATTGATGAAAAGTACACAAGACAACAAGAAACCCTCGGACAGTGCAATGTAGAAGCAATATTATAGGTAAGTGCAAAATGGAAATTGTCAAACAACACAAAGTCCAACTATAACAAGACAGATTCACATAACACTGGAATTGGCCATAGAATAACAGCACCATGAATCAGATATCAATGACAAACAGTGGCGGAATCAGAATTGGCCAACAGAAAAAAATAGCACCATGAATCAGGTATCAATGACAAATAGTAGCAGGAATCAGAATTGGCCAACATAAAAAAATAGCACCATGAATCAGGTATTAATCCAGAAACAATAAAGAAATGCACAGCTATGACAGTGAACTAGCAGAATTATGCATCAAAGTTCATAGAAATAATGTCAAAGATAAACTGGACAACTATGATTCAAATCACCACAAGAATGAATCCAATTTCAATAATAGATTGGCTCCAACAAGCATATATGCACATAGACAACATAAGAGCTCTGCATTATTAGAAATCGATGGAAACAGTGCAAACAAATGTGAATATAATCTCACAGACATACTAAGCCAAAACAGTAAAAACAACAAGCATTAGAAGCAAATAGAATTGAAATGATGTTGTTTTAAGGAAACTGTTATGGCCAAAATCAATGCATCATTGGACTTAAGTAGCTTGACAATGCATATGAAAATGAAATTATAAAGCTAAGACATGTTTTACCATCAATATTGATTCAGAAAGCAGATCAAAGTATTTCGAACCAATTTCAGCGAGAAAAACCCCACAACATCACAAATTTAACAAAAATGAGCAATGAGCAAATAGAAGCTCAAAATGAACCAGGAACAAGACAGAAGCAATACAGATGCAAAAAAACAAACAGACAAAATGAGATGAAGAATACTTAGCTTGCGACACTTCGAGAACCGATTGGCTCTGATACCACTTGATGAGGCTGGCGGTGCCGTTAATCAGCGAGAAATAGCTCCATTCGACGGTGAATGATCAGAACAGCCTCCAGATGTTGATTTGTTTGGTGAAATCAACTGAAATCGCAGCAAAATCTCACAGATGGAACGAATAACTCACGGTGTTGAAACCCTAGGAGGAGAAATCCTCATCTAAGGTGAAGGGTGAGCTGACAAAGAAAGGGATTAAACCACAATTCATTCATCTAAGCTGGGTTTTACAAAGAGTGGCTTGTCTTTTATAGTAGAAGGCAGTCGGAAAACGTAACATGGAAAAGGAATGGTTGCCATCTAGCAAAGTTTCCTAACGAAAAAGGTGAAAGGCGTGAAACAAAAACCAATTTAACCCTAATAGCGACTAGTATGCGTGAAACGAAAACCAACTGAACCCTAATAGCGGCACCCTAACAACTACTAATATGCGTGATGCGTGACGAAGGTGAGGCAACACATGAAGGTGTGAACTGTAGTAGAGAAGAGAAACATGGCTGGATTCAACGTGTGATGCAGGGATAAAAAATGAGCTTCCCCTATTCTGATGTTGGTCACGTAGAGGCCTGGAAGAATTTGGGCTGTGACGTAGGCCCAATTTGAATGCTGGAATGAGGGAAAGGCATATTGTCCGCATTGGTGACTATAGATTAGAAATGGGTTGCTTAATACAAATGGAAGCCCACAAAGGGTGCGTGACGCACAAGCTGATTGGGCTTCGAGATTCACATTTCAATTCCAATTAAAGCAGACCTTCAGGTGTATGCGTGAAGAAAGATGGATTCATGGGCTGAAATACGAATTGGGCTTCAGGCTCATTATTTGATTAGGCCACTCATGGGACAAGTTGTAGACATGAGCTGCACAATAAAGCCCAAACATTAGACTCAAAATAAAGTATTCAAAATATGTATTTATTTAAGAACAACAATGAAAAAAATGGGCCTAGCCAATAGCCCAAGCTATGAGCCTTGTTGGGGTCACATCGCCTTATGATGAAGAAAGAGAATCCGAAGTGAAGAGATGTGGCCCAAAAACAAACTAATGAGGAGCTGTTTGTGAGTGATAATTGAAGAAAGAGATGGAAGGGGTGAGGTTAAGAGACCAGAAAAAAAGTAAAAGGGGTAAGGAGATATGAGAAAAAGTAGTAAAGAAAGTGAGGAGAGAAAGAAAGGGTGTGTGGTGTGGTTGTGAATGAAAGAGCAGTAACAATCAAATAGGGTTTTTACCCTAGTCAAACCCCACAAAAGTTAAAAATTCAAAGGTTAAGAAGGGAAATATGAAAAGGTTTAGGGTTTAGGATGAAAAGTTGAGGGTGGAGGAAGAAAACCCCATCCAATACACATATAAGATCTGCCTCTATGGGTGTCAAAATGAGCAAACCCAACTTACACGGATTGGCTCACCACGAGTTGAGATAAAAAAAGGTCAGCTCAACTCGGTTCACTTTTTAGTGAGTTAGGAATTATTTTTGAATCAACATCTGAATCACTACACTCTTCTTGTTTAGAACCAGTTGCTCCAGCAAGGTCTTCTGGAAGATTTCCTACTTCACAATCCACATTACTATCCTATGAATCATTGTCTATGTCATAATCAATGTTGATATCAACTAGCCCTTCATCATTGAACGCCTCTTTGTCCCCATCACCCTTATGGTCATCCCCATGCTCTAACACTTTTTCACCTTCACCATCACCCTCATGGTCATCCCCCTACTATGACACTACTTTACCTACACCATCACCCTTATTACATCTCCTTTAACAATTTTTCACTTTCACAATTACCTAATCAACATCCCCCCTTGCTTTAACACTTTTTGACCTTCATCATCACCCTCAAAAAGACCAACTCCTCCAACCCAATCCCCTCAATCATGTTTATTATCTCAGGTTCAGACATTGTGTGTACCACGTACAGATGAACTACACCATTTAGCCTGACTATGTTAACCATATGTGTAGCCCCCTTTGTCATCACACAAAAGTTCCCACCATATGCATAGCCTCAAAGAATGCATTCATAACTTGCCAAAGGTGGTTTCAAAGAACTCATTTTGTGTCTGTTCATTATTTGGTTGTTTCAATACCTCTTTAAGTAAATACTGACCCACCTCCTATGTAGTACCATAACTCTTTCATTTCAACATGTCCCAACCCTTTTAATCCATTAAGAGCCTTAAAATAACTCCACATATCATGGTCACATAACGACATTGTTGTCCCCCCCTCACTCCCCCCTCCCCACACACACACATCTACACTTGTAAAAAATTTACATATTACAATCCATACCAACATTGAAACATGACATTGAAATAGGGGACTACAACTTATACAAATTTTAAAGTTAAAATTAAGTGGGAGACCACCAACAATCAACAACACACTACAAAATCAAGAATAGCTCATACCCCAAGAACATAACATTCCCATCCCAAAACCAAAATGCATCACCCAACGACGGCCAAAACCCTAAACCCAATCAACAAAAACTACCAACGAACACCAATTTACTAAACTGAAACTCACCTTTACTGCTAGCATGCTTCGCTCAATGATGAACACACTCCCAACGCGTCAATCTCACCTTCACTGTTGACGACCTATGATCAATGTTCGCAAATTCTTCAAATCTCTATTTTGCATTTTCAAACCAAAACGACAAAGCATGAAAAATTTGTAATTTGAACCTAACATATTGAAAAAAATAATAATAAATCCACATAAAAAAAGAAGCCACAGTTGCATGGCTACTTAGAAAATCATTAACCATTTTAACATTGTTAATGATTTGGACCTATTTGATACACATTAACAAAAATAAAGATCAAACTAAGACTAATCCAAAATATGGAGACCAATTTTTATTTTCAAACAAATATGAGGATTAATAGAGTATTTTAACCTTTAAAATAATGATAGATGTACATATAAAGAAACATTAATATATTAAACTAATATATGTAAATGTAAATACAATACCAATACCCAATTTTAAAAAGTTGAATTTATTCATCTTCAGTCAAATGAAAGTGAATTTATTTATATCCTTAATCTTTATTATTTGATTATGTCCAATTTTACTATTTATAAAAATTCATGAAACTTTCTATTGGAAACTCTATTGTGAATTAAAATACTAAATACTTTTAAATACTCAGTTTAATACCTAATTTGATCTTTTAATTTTATTAGAATTTTTAAGGAGATCCCTAATTTTTTATTTATTCAATTTAGTCCTCTTATTTTTTTTAAAAGTTCAATTTAATCTTTTTTGTTAGAATGGCGTTAATACCGTGTCCGTATAGTGCCACATGTCATGTTATTGTCACATGACCATGTTTGTTTTCAATTTAGTTCCCTTATTTATAATTTTGATCCAATTTGGTTCTCTAATTTTTTTTTTAAATGAAGTAATTTGATCCCTCTCAATTTTGAGATCAAATTAGTAATCAAACTTAATTACAACTTATATATACATATTAAATTTAAAAAAAAAAATTATATATCAAACCACTCCACCTAAATGTTTAATTATTTTTTTTTTACATTTTTGGATAAAAAAAATCTCTATTTAAACTTATAATATTTTAAAAATATTAAAAATGTAAATATAAAATGATACTTATCACATTAAAAATATTTGTTGTAAGACTCTCTTATTTCATGCCCCAATGTTAAAGGGCTGCCCCAAAATCTAATGGGCCTAAGGGCTGGCCCATAGGGTGTCCAAGGCCCCTAAAGCAGCCTAACCCTTCCATTATGCATTCATTTGCAAAATCAGTACCCTTACTCCTCCTCCTTTTTCTCTCCACAGAACCTCTGTTAGGGTTTGCCTCTACGTTGTAGCAAGTTTGTCCCGCGTCGTTCTTCCTCCATGTAAGTTAGCCTCCAACTCATATCTTTATTCTCTGGTTTGTTTTTCGTAGTCCAGTTAGGGTTCACCATGGTAACCCATTTGGAATCTGTTTTCACCATTTTCCAGCTCCCAAGCCCATTCTCAAAACTGTCGTGCTCACTCGTCAGAGTCGTTTGGCTAGCTCTTTCCAGGTAGGGGAAGCTAGATCCTTTTCGTGTTTGAAGTATGTGGTTTGTTTCCATCTGTTTCATGTTTAAAATAATATGGAAAGTGATTGTATTCGTGTGTGAATGATCTGTATGGGAGTGCTTGGTTGTTTCTGGGTTGCAGGCGTAGAACAGTGGGAAGGAACTACTATTTTCGCCCAAGCGAGCTCGTCTCGCCTAGGCAAAGGTAACAGAAGCTCGCCCAAGGGTTTTAGCTCGAACACTCGCTCAGACGGAAGAACTGAGTTTTGAGCGAAACACCATCTTGCTAAGGCGAGATGGCCTCGCCTAAGCGAGGGTTCGCGAAACCCCCATGACCCTTGTTCGTAGTTTCGCCTAAGCGAGAGCCTGAAGCTTGAGCGAGAGAACTCCTCTCACCTGAGCGAGGGCTCCTAGCTTGAGCGGGACTTGACGCAGAACTTATTGTTTCCTCACATGCTTGTTATTTATGGTATGATTGACTGGTTTCCTCATATGCTTGTTATTTATGGAGGATTCCACTAATACAATTAGGATCCCAGAATTACAAGAACATCTATATAATTCTAGAACCTAAATACCAAAGAACTTGATCTACCAATCAAGAACTCCCCCTAGGAGCAATGCATCCACGCAATTGCACCTAGGCCTACACTTCACACAATGAAGCAACTGTAATCAGAAATACAATAAAAAAGAATCAAGAAACGAATACACCTATTGTTGTGCAGATTTGTCAATTTTCTCCTAGATTCAAGCTAGACCCATCAAGGTAGAATCAAACATCAATCTCCTTGAATCTTCACTTCTATGATATTCAAGAATGCTTAAGAACTCTGTGAATCTCAAAGGGTTATTTCTCATAATGTTTTTCAGTGATTTGTAATTTTTTCCAGACCAAAACAAATTTCAGAAAACAGCTTTTATACAGAGTTCTCTACTGTCATTAATGGATTAGGAATTTACCTAATCGATTATCGTGAGTGTATTTTCACGGCTTAGTGCAGTACTCACAACTAATCCATTAGTTAAACAGCTAATCAATTCATGATTGGACAAGTAAGAGTGTGATGGTTAATTACAACTTAATGCAGGCTTGATTTACATATGATAATTTCATACAAACAGCCTAATGCACAACCTAACTAAAACATGACTAATTCTAAACTGGTAATGCACTTGAAGTGTAGCCTTGGACATCATCAAAACCATCTTCATATGAGTTGAAGTAGCTCCCCCTTTCAACATGCTCTAATTAAAGTATGAGGTATGTGAAAATGTATGAGATCTTTGATATTATGGGTTAGATTCATGAGTTTTGGGATGATTTTGGCATGAGACATGTATGGAATGGTTGGTATTAAAGTGAAATGGAATTTTTATGAACAATACTTTCATATTGGTTGATGGAACATGTTGGTTGTTTGGTTAGGACGTAATTCCATGATAGTTTCGTGGTGGTGCCTCATTTTGTTAGGGCGTAATTCCATGAATCTCTAGGTGAGATCTCATGGTGGTGCCTCAGTTGGTCGGGACGTAATTCCATGACCCCTGTTAGTGGGAGTTCATGGTGGTGCCCTATTTATATAATTTAGTAAGGATTCAAGGTAAGGATTGCATCCTGACACTCTAAAGAGTCAGTTAGTCTTACATAGAGCGCACTGACTCGAGTGGTGAGAGTAGCAGGAGGCTTGGAACCCATTACGGGTTAACCTTGTGTGGAGGGGATGAGACACTGGAACAATTAGCTCGGTAGAGCAGTAAAAGCTACCACAAGTGCAAGCATCCGCTAAATCTGACTAATTATATGTATCTGAATGAGTCGTGTCTGAGTCTTAGTGTATTGTGTGCAAGTCATAACATGATTGGTTGACATATATGCATCTTGAACTATGAAATTGTATGTAACTGTATGATAAATCATTTTCTGCTCTAGCTTACCCTTTTGCTTGTTTGATTGTTATGTGTTTGGTTTTCTCCTTTTACGATGATCATCAACCTATTGATGTGAGCAGATGCGAGAACTCCCCGTGGTCATCATGGTGATGGAGGTTGCGTTGCATAGCCATCTGGGTTGGTTTTCTGCTCATCTGAGTTTCTTTTAGAGTTATGGCCCATGTATTGTCTTGTCTTTAAGTTTTATTTTGAAATATTGTCAATACATTATGATACTTTGTTAACGGCATCGTAGTGTGCCTTAGTTTCTTTCCTGTTTCTTTTGGACAACGGTAAGGATTAACGTTTATACTCGAGGACCATGCTTACTATATTATTTTGTAACGCTTCCTTTAATTAGAATTATTAATTAAATGGGGTGTTACATTTGTCACATTAAACATTTAAAAATTACAAGAGTCACTTTACATTTATATTTGTAATATTTTAAAAAAAATATAATTTTAAATAGGGATTGTTTTTTATGTAAAAATGTAAAAGATAATAATTTAAATATTTGGGTGGAGTAATTTGATATATAAATTTCTAAAAAATATTTTAACATGTTTATATACATTGTAATTAAATTTAATTACTAATTTCGTCTTAATTTTGATAAAGTCTAAATTGGTTCATTTTAAGAGAAGAGATAACCAAATTAGATCAAAATTATAAATAAAAAAATTATATTAAAAATAAACAATGTCATGTGACAATAACATGATAAATCATTTTATACAAACACGATGTTAATGTATTGAAGATCTTTAAACAATTAAATGACTAAATTGAACAAATAAAAAATTATAAATGTTTTTAAAAAATTAATAAAATTAGAGTACTAACTTAAATATTGAGCTAATTGGAAATTTATATAAGAAACTGACGAAACTTTCTACCAATTCTTCCATTTATAAAAATTCACGAAACTTTCTATTAGAAACTCTATTTTGTATTAAAATACTAAATACTAAATTTATTTATTAGAATAATTTTCCTCCTTGACTCAATAAAATATAGAAGATCGAAGCTACGCGAACCTAAAGTTAATTCCGGAGTCGTGTGTTCAGCCTGTCTTCTTCCCTTAGCATGAGAGTTAGAGGCATTCAGAACCTGTGAATGAAAAGCGCCAAAATTTCTCTTCAGTCCTTCAACTTCCCCAGGAATGGTGAGCTGATCCTCTCTTTTGTTCAACATTGTTTTCTTCAATTTTTTCCTTTCTTGCAACACTCCTTTGTGATTTGACCCACGTAGTTTTGAAACTAATTAGTAACTTTGCGACTCCTGTTTTCCCTTTATATTCAAATTAGCAACATGATTCTCTGTTTTAGGTCGTAATTTTGTATTTCTTTGGGAAAATGCATTTAAGAAGAATATGGGTAGAAAGCACTGTCATTAAAATGATCTAATCATATTGTTGCCTCAGTAACAAATTTATGTTTTGTAATGTATTTTTTTTCCCACGTTCTTTTGCTCTCTTATCACTGCTTACTGTATCGCCTTTTCCCGACTTCCATGAGGTGCCTGAAATGCAACAATGGAAAATTTATATGAACTTATGAAATATTGTTATATAGAGGGGGAAAGTTTAGTTTCTAGGCATTGTTGGTGATAAGAGTTCTGGTCAACAAATTTACCATACATGTCTATTTGTAATTAGATGATAGTGTAAAAGTTTTTTACACGGTTACTCTGTTGCTTATGTCTATGTATCTGGAACAACTGTGTTAGGTTTAGTGTGTGTTGGGACGAGTTTCCCATAAGAAATTTTAGGAGAAAAAAATGTAAGAAAATGCAATTGTTTTCTCACTAAGTTAAAATTAGTTTATACACAGGTTAAAAGTACAAATTAGCTTATGCATAAGTGAATTTTAACTTACGATGATTTCAATTTCCTTATTTTTTTTTTCAGAAATATTGATGGAGAAGCTTGTCAAAGACACAATTATGTATCATTCTTCCAAAATGAACTTAGCTTAGACAACCCCACGTGCATACGTGCTCGCTCTTCTATGCTACAGTAAGACTATGAATTAATCATATAATCTACCATCAACATATAAATACCCAATTAGCCAAGGCTAGCAACTTCTATAGAGTAAATAATTTCATTTACACACAGGCATAGCCCAGAATTATTTTTCAGCCAAATCAAGGGATAACTCACTTTTTCTAGGGTGTGCTTGGACAAGCTTTTCCATAAGGATTTTTAGGAAATAAAAATAAGAAAAATAAAATAAAATATGGTGATGACAGACTATATGATCAATTCAGTCTTATTGTGGCATAGAAGATTGAGCATGTATGCCCGTGAGGTTGTTTATGCCAAATTCATTTTGAAAGAATGAAACATAATTGTGATTTTGCCCCATTTATCTATTACGGTTTTCATTTATTCTTGTTGAACTAAAAGTCATAATTAGTATAAAGAATATCAACTACTATTTCATTTTCTCATTAAGTTTTCTTTAGCATCAAACTTTTAACAAACTGCTTTGTACATTAGGCTACACCATTTCTTGCTGGTCTTGCTGTAGCTGCTGCAGCACTTGCAGGCAGGTATGGCGTCCAAGCATGGCAAGCATTCAAGGCGCGACCCCCAAAACCCAGAGTGCGTAGGTTCTATGATGGTGGTTTCCAACCTACAATGACAAAGAGAGAAGCAGCTCTAATATTAGGCATCAGGTAAGCTTGATATTTGATTCCTCATCAGTCGTCAAATTGCCTTTGTTATTTATTGTGGAGAGTGGCTCTTGAAGTTGAATAATTAAGTATATGTTGTTTATGTTCATGTATTGTGATATGTAGTTATGTTACTTGTGTAGTTGTGTCTTTGAGCGTAATTTCTTCTTTAACGCTTAAAGTTTTCTGATTGATCAAATACTTTTACACTAAGTTAGAGTAACCTTACATACACATTCGTTGGTTCAGGTAGGTAGGGAGTTGTTTTGGTGATTTTGAGTGTTTCATGTGTGATTCTGGAGAGAGGGCTAGTTAAGGGAACTTTAATGAAGTTGAGACAAGTTTGTCACAAAATAACTGCATTTAAGAGGTTTAAGCATGTTTCAATTTTTCTGTTACGTGATAATATCATGATCGTTGTAATTTCCACTTCTATGTGTATATTCATGGCAAGTACTTATATAGATGATATTAACAATTTTAACAGAAGATTAATTTTGTGAATTATTTTTTCGGTCATCCTTTTTGTCTCTAATTCGAAGACAATTTCCAAAATACAAATCCCACCTTTTATAGGCCCAAAATTCCGTTCACTAAATAATCCATTTTTTACTATCATTAATGTTATTCACCAACATACCTGTGTGCTAACCCTAAACTGACAGGAAGGGGTACTTCTGATGCTTGATTATTCTTGATGATAAAACAATAATGAACTTTCTAGATCTTCATATTTTGTATTTTGATTGTTGTCATCATTATATTGTCATATATATATATATATATATATATATATATATATATATATGCAACAAGTTTATTGGTTTTAAAATATTGACGAAGAAAACCAAAATTTTACTAGTAACCTAACCATAGTTATAAAAATAAAGGAAAAACTACTGGTAACCATAGCATGCTGAAAGCCGTTATTTTGAATTCTGGTGATTGAACGAAAAACGTTAGCTCATTTTTAATACCATAAGCTGGAGTTTGATGAATTCCTAGGTGATGAATCCCCTATGCATTTAGTGTAAACAAAGGAATTATGGGAATTCCTTTTTTAAGCCTATTTAAGTGTCTCATGAGCAGCAGTCCGTATGATTGATATAGGGAAACAAAATTATGTTTGCAGAAACCATACAACAGTGACCAGAGAGTTCGGATGTAAATCCTGAAAACATAAACATCTTCCAACTATATAGGATTATCCATCCTTTGACCACTCATAAAAGGTGTTCTGTACTTGCAAGAAAATTCAGTAAGATCATTCAAGTTATTCTTTCTCTACATGCTAATTTGTGTCACATTCAATTACTCTTGATGTTGATACCCCTGCTTCTGCTTCTCTGTCGGCAAAAGTAAACCTCCTGCTGCTCTCATCCTATCAAATCGTTACTAATCCTTATGCTTTTCTCTCCAAGATCAGAATTTTGATCTTGTCTTTTTCATTATGTTGTTCTAAACTTATACTGTTCCATGATTCATCAGGGAAAATGCAACTGCAGACAAGGTTAAAGAAGCACACAGAAGAGTAATGGTTGCAAATCATCCTGATGCGGGTGGAAGTCATTACCTCGCTTCCAAAATAAATGAAGCAAAAGATGTCATGCTAGGGAAGGCAAAGGGAACTGGATCTGCATTTTAACACACAGTTGCAATGTCTTAATTCTAGACATTAACCCAAAGTTATAAATATTTACTCTGTTTTGAGGAATTCATTTAGTGTGTAAACATTGTAGTCTTCCCGTGATTTTGGTTCCTTTTAGATAATGAAAATCCGAAGTTTCCTTTCCTTTGTACATAGATGGTGGAGACTTCTCAAAGCCCCTAGATATTTAGTTCCTGTCAAATGTTGCAATAATGAGTGGTAATGAAACACTCGGTATGGTTCCTTGGGAGAATTGTATTGTATAGTTTTTCTTCTTTGTCGATAAATTTGCTTACCTATTGTTAGGATGAGATGTGCATGAGGCTTTAAATAAGCCTTGAAATGTTGTAAAAAAAATCAAGGAGATATACAAGATCACATACATCTCGAGAGAAAGGTGAAACTGAAACTTTTGACCATTGAATTTAAGAAGCTAATCTTGAACCAAATTCGAGAAAAGATCGATATTCTTAAAATAAGTGTTAGCTCATGAATAGTTTTAAAACAATTGATCAAGCAGTTGTTGGATAGAAGGGGGATTAGAGTGTAAATTGTACTTTTCATATATTCCTAATTCAATTCAAGGAAATTACTCTACATCATAGGAGTCTCAAAATCTATAATTTCCACAAAATTATACTTGGAGAAGGGTTCAATAGTTTATTTTGATTTACCGTAAGATATTTCTTTGCTAGTTATGGATATTTTTTCCTTTATTTTTTTTTTTTTTTACTTTTTTAATAACTTTCATGATGACATAGGATGTCCATAGACATTGTTCTATGTTTTCTAAAGGTCACAATTTTTTTTTTGGATAGATGAAATGTAACCTAAAAACTAGGATGAGATAACTGCGTCCTTTTAAAAATATTTATTAAAAGACGATAATGTCTTTAATAAAGTGAGAAGAGACGAAATTAATTTTAATACCTCTATTATAATTTTTATGATTATAATTTTTATCTTTTTAAGACATTTATAATTTAATAATCATCAAATTAGAAAACTTTACACTAAATTTATTCTATAAATTACATTAGTCAATATTAAATTAAAATAATCTAACATTTTGACACTTGGATCATATAATGACTTAAAGATTCAACATTTAACCTTAAGTGCATATTATACATTAAACTTATCAAGATAGAAGATTAGATTATAGCGGTCGCAAGATATTAAATAGCAAGTATTTTTCTATGTATCATAAATTATCTAACTTAACTTTAATTAAAACCTAATAGATATCTTTAATTTTATTTCAAAGATACATTATGCCATTTCAATAAATAAAACAATAATGTATACTAAGTAATGGAATGACAAGATAAATAGAAACATCTACAATGAATATCACAGGTGTCAAGCAATATCAACATTATAACCATAATGCATATATTCATCAAACTACATTTGTTAACAAAGATTTACCCATTATACTCATTCTTTCAACATAACCAATAAATGTCTAGGATGGTAAACTTTTAATTAACGAATTCATATAATTGTACAGACACAAGTAAAACACTATACATTGAGCTTTTAAAGTGTAAAATAGCAAGGGGCTACGTGCTCATTCATGAACCAACAAGTAAATTGGCTAAGTTAAACTTGATATTCATGAATGACTTGAACTGAAGAAAAAAAAATTAATACCTAAAAAATGGTTCTAAATGGCAGGTAACTAGTAGATATTGAAGAGAACATAACTCAATTGGTGAAAACGTAAACGAAATGAAACGAAAATAAAAATAAGTGTAGCAACAGTCAAAATGGTGTGAATGAACTTAAGTAAATGTAAACATGAGTACTGTTGCTTCATCTAAGAACGAAATTGCATAGGAAACTTAGTGAAAACTGAGAAGAACAACCAAAATCCATTTTTCAGAAAAATACTAAAAAATATAATATTGTGTATTACTCTCTATCACTCTCTTATGCTAAGGTATTTTAAACACTAAAATTAAAACATTCCTTATCAAATTATGAAAATATACTAAAAAATTGCTAAAAAAATAGCTCTTAATCTACCAAAAAGTTGTTTTTTCCTTTTGCATGTGTATTAATCTATCCTTGTTGATTTTCTGATTCTCTTGTCTTCTCACATGGAATGGTGAGGTTTGTTGCCTTAATCTTTTCCTTTTCAGGGGCCACTCCAAGTTGAGACCAATTACAGGTTAAACAAAAGAAGAAAAAAAACTTACTCTATAAATTTCTATTTACCTTGAAACACTAAGAAGACATTTCAAACCAAACTAAACTAATTCTTCTCTGCCATTTTGCAAATTGTGTTTACCTTCACATTTTGTAAACCTTGGTTTAAGTGGCAACGACCGCCACTTATCTTGGGTGGCATTGGTGGAGGTGAATTGGTGTAACTCCTTGTAATCTTCTCTTCCCTACTCCTTATGTTATTTGTATTTGTTGTAATATGTTTGCACAAAAATATTTTCAAATGTCTACCGGCCCTATTCAACCCCCCATTCCTTTTAGAGCCACTTTGCACCTACATGGAAGGTGTCATGAGTGCAAATTTATGTTCTCATTTAACATTTAAGCTTGACTTCTTAATTAGCTTTTGTGCTTAAAATATTATTTTAATTAAGACTTGTTATAATTAGGGTTATTGAACATGAGTTGTAAATATATGTTAAAAAAACTTTTTAGTTGCATAAATGTGATTTGGATATTATGAGGTGTATTAAGGAAACTACAACTAAATATAAGTTCATGAAAGTGGAAATAAATTGATTAATTTTTCATGACAACCAATAATATGAAATAATCAAAACCACAAGAAGTCAAGTCAACCATCACATGAAGAAAGAAAAGAGAGCATGAAAAAGTGAAGAAAAGAGAGTTATTAAAAAATGAATGGTGTCCAATGTCATGCTGATTGTGAAGACTGACATCTAGCGCGATTTTCATAAACATGCTAGAAATAAGGAAATTGCCAACAAAAAAATGGTCTGTTCTGTGTTCTCTATCTTTTTTTTTTCAATTGAAAAAAGCTTTAATAATGCAATAGCCTTTATGATAAAATATAACTTTAGAAAAATATATCTTTTTAGATATTTTATTTGATATTTTTAAATAATTGTTTTGTTTAATTATATTAGAAAATATGATCAAATAATAACTATCACATCTCTTGAAAACTAGCAAATCTTTCCTAAATCATTTTAAATCTCCATAATAATCAAATATATCATGGAGATATTGGCTTTATTTGAAAGATATTTGGTGGAGATTACATTAAGAGAAAGAAGATTTCAATAACAGAAAAAGGCCCAACACAATTTCTATGTAAAGAGACTTAGGGGAATTCATTAGAGGACATCTTCGGTTAGTCTTCCTTCTCCACGCTTCTCTATCTCTTTCTTACATTCTTCCCTTTATTTCATTCCATTTTTATAACTTTTACCCTCCATGGAGTGTTAAGCCTTTATGGTGATTCTATTATAATTTCCTAATGAGATTTTGATGTTAAATGAATAAAATTAATTGTTCTTTTGATTCTTATTTATGTACATTTATGTCTTTTACTCTTAATCAAGTAAAAGTAATGATTTTTGTAACATCCCTAAGGAATATTACTAAATTAAATAAATAAAGAAAGAAAATAAAATAAACATCACCATATTATTATTCCCAAAACGCGGGAAAATTAAAATATCTAAACATCGCGCCACAATTATTAAAATCATAGTATTTAAAACTTTACAATTTCCAAAATTCCAAAAAAACATAAGTGATAACATAAATAAAATCCTAGCTATTTCCCAACTAGCTCTCACTCCGTCGCTTGAGCGTCCTCACCATCGCCTGTATCAACGTCTGCTCCCGTGTAACGAATCACACGATCATCACCATTGATGAGTGCGTATTTTTGCCCTCATTTAATGTTTAATTCTGGGTATTTAATTGAATTTTTGTGCTTAAAGATTGATTTAATTGGGATTTCCTATAATTTAGTTGTATAAATGTTCTTTGAATATTTTGAGGTGTGTTAGTGCAGCTGAAGCTATGTTGAGCTCATGGAGGTGTGGAAATAAATTGATTAAAGCTTCATGACACCTTAAAGATAAATCCAAGAATAAGAAATTATCAAAAGCACAAAA
>Ga0214542_1000803_pt1 | contig 60268 bp, 20 predicted proteins | sample CNSS1metaG_FD_160096 | JGI IMG/M metagenome (GOLD analysis project Ga0214542, IMG submission 160096) | Root nodule microbial communities from cowpea collected in UCLA plant growth center, Los Angeles, California, USA - CNSS1 | ecosystem: Host-associated > Plants > Roots > Nodule | place: USA...
TTGGGGGGGGGGGGATGGGGGTTATGATCAGGGTAATGGAAAACTAACCATGTGGACAGATGCAGACGCAATTTTTGTTGCAGAGAGTTGAAAAAATGTTGATGTTGCCGATGAATCACTGTCTTGAATCATTTTTTATAACCTCGCGCCTGGGATTTTATATCTTATGATGTGGATTGGGACGCTAGAATTTTTTAATTGAGAGTTATTGAGTTCCTCGTTGAATGACTTTTTGGTGCCTTACGTGAAAGGGGAAATGTGATTGTTGATGTTTATAGTTTTACTCATTCTGCTTTTCATCCTTAACTCCTTTGTACATATGTGATCTTCAATGGACTATTGCAGCTGATCATATACACTAAGGAGAAAAATGCCATTCTGTTCACTTATCCACCCGCTGTAAGTTTCTGTTAGCTTAGCCGAGGCTCTTGACTTTGACGCTAGATCTGTTTATTTACGTATGGAGAATTGATGTGTTTCACTTGCATATATTCATTGTTTTGGTCCTTGCAGATGATTGATGATTGAAATTTCATCTTCCACCCTCCTTGGGTTGGTAAATAACTAAGTATCAGTCCCATGGTGATGGATTTGGAGATTGTATAATATTGAAACATTTGTGTATAATCTATATTGCTCACTAATGTCAGGTTGATTTCGATTAACAAATATTACACACACACACACACACAGTTATTGGATATACATAATTTGTTCTTCATCTTTTAATTGTATATTCAAATTGAAAAAGAAGAAACAATTTCTAGACGTCTATGACTCCTTGTTCTGTGTAATTAATTTTTTTTTCATCCAACCATTTCAAGTCACTTTCGGATATAGAGAAATAACATTTAAGATTTATATGATTCGATTTCTAGTTTGTGTGCGTGCGCAGGAGAGGGGAAGAGGGGGGAGGGGGAGATCTACCTTTTTATCATTGTTTAATTTGACAATCGTTTGGTCTATCCTAAGAGAGCAAAGGCACTGGGATTTTATTTGTTAGAATTGTGCCAATATGCACTTAAGATCCATCAATAATTTGAGCATGACTGTTTTGGCTTAATAATCATCAGACACCGAGCGATCTCGTGTGTTGAACGTGTCATACATCAACTCATCATGATCAATTATCAACAGTGCTGTAGAGCAGCCATGAACCACTACTAAGCTTGAATAGCTGTGTGTTTTTAATAGCTTGCAGTTGCAATTGCGGCCAAAATGGTGCTGTTGTAGTAGATACTAGCTAGAGCGAGGCTTTTCAAGATCCCGATTTTTCCTTAAAAAACGTTGTTATTTTGGGAGGGGAGCAAAGTTGAATCGAGGTTTCTTTCCTCTTTTTAGAATGTAACAAATCCCTAATTTGATGTAGATTCCCATGCTTCCATCTATAACTCTCAACCTTCATTTTTTTCTTTTCTCTAAACACCTATCCTCACTTTTCATTGAATGTGTAAAATGTCTTTTATCTGAAATATTAACATCTTTGAAATTTGTTTGTCTCCTTGAGTTTTATTTCATTTACTTGTTTGTTTTGATTAAACTCTATGAACTTTTACTTTAAATTAGGAATATGTCGTGAATTTCTTAGCACTTATATATACGTAGTATAAATTATTTAATCAGTATATAAAAACTGGTCATCCCACTATGTGCTATACAGCTATAGCATTTTGGGGTTGATTGATACATGCGACCATCCAAGATTGATAGACTAATACACTGAGTTGATGGATTGATGAAATTAGTATCAGTTTTGTTAGCAATTAGTATTTATTGGATACAGTAGTGTTATCTAATGGTTGCAGTGAATGAACTTTTAACTTGTTATGGTATAGTTATACTCCCTAACCTTCAGTTATTGAATTTCAACTGAGCTTGCTTGAAAGTTGCAACAGGATCATTTTTCACACCCATTGTTTAACAAAACTAAATTAATGCATAGTACTGTTATGTAATGGCTGCAGTGAATGAACTTTTAACTTGTACTGGTTTAGTTAAATTCTATTCTCTTTATCCTTCGGTTATTGAATTTCAATTTAAGTTGTAACAGGATAATTTTTCACACCCATTTGGTTAACAAGACTAAGTTAACGCATAAACATGACACATTTATTTCTGCTGGAAGTTTAATCCAGATAGAACTTATATCTTTGTAACTTTGATACATGTCATCTAGAATTTGAATTACCCTATAACTTATTTCCCAAATTTTTTAGACGTGTTAAGTCGTGATATTGATATCATTCTTGTTGGTTGCTTGGTGAATTTTATAGCTTTTTCATAAACTGAGGATGTTGATATTTTGTTTATTAATGGAATATGTTATATTTCATTCATCTATAAACTTTGGCTTGTCATGAACTCTCTCATCAAAACAAATAATGCAATTTCATGTTAGCTTTTCAGCAGAAGCCCAAAAATATTATAATTTTGGTAATCACATTCCAACTGAGATTCGCCTCTTTTCTCCTGCAGGGATCCTTTACTAGTACCGGTTTGGTGGTTTCCTCCAAATTACCTAGATTTTCTGACATGTACACACTCACTATAGCAAGCGCTGATCCAAAATCAATTTCTGCAAATGAACCAGTACAATTTACCAAAAGTGTTACTGAGTGGTATGTTTCTCTCTCTCCATCCCTTAACTTCACACAATAACAATGGACATTTCATCTCTTACGCTGCTTTTTGGAGTTCAAATTGCATCAATCTATTTTTTGTTTGGATTGCAGGTTCACCAAGGACGGACTCTTAGTTGAGGGCCTTTTCTGGAAGGATATAGAAGCTTTGATTGCTCAATACACCAAAGAACCAAAGAAGAGCAAGTAGGATGGAGATATGAACTTTGGTTATGTGGGTAACTTTTTGGATGAGAAACATATATCTGGATATGGTTTATAATTCAATACTTAGACATTTAAAATAGAACTGATGGAATCGAGCTTTCACCAGCTTTAGGGCACAATATATTCCCATATTTCGTCAGTTTATTCGCAGAAAAGGCTCAAAACCGTATTTTCATTAAACCTTCTAAATAACAATTATTGGTTATCGGACACTTTTATTTATCTACGGTCTCTAAGAGAAAGAAAAATAACTTTTCTTAAGGAATTGCGCAGAAAAAAAAAAGGTAAGACACTGCGAGAAGAATGTGTTTTTTTTTTTCTTGCCTTCTTTTGGTATTTTTTCATGAATAATTATATTTAGGATGTTATGTTACTTTATTTTTTGTAAAAATTTATAAAAAAATATTAATATAAATAAAATTGTTTACAATTCATTTCACGACTTAATTTTTCATAATATTTTCTTTATGTTTCAAAATATTTTTCAAATGGCAAAAAGTGCTGCCATTGGATTACTGGTGATACTGCCAACCAACATGTTTCAGGATTCTACAATGCATAAAATATAGAATTATAACAAATGTTTTTAAATATTTTCTCTCACGATAGTAAGTGCACAAATAAATAAATGATTCAGTTTTTTTCTAAATTATTTTACAATCAAATCTAAAATTTGTCAACCACACGATGACAGATTTACGTTGGCATCTCTCCTTTTATGAAAATGAAACTCATCTACCAAACTGGAAATGAAAGTAACTCAACTCTCGTGCACGTGTGTTGTTACATTTCAATAATTGAGTTAACACGTATTAGCACGTTTTTACGAATATTCTACAATAACCTAAATTCATGTATAAGAAATATAAATTATTCTTTTATTATATTTGTAACAATATGTAATTCAAAAATAAAATCGGACTAGTGATCATTAAGTAAATTATTGGAGTGAGATCTAAGCCTTTACTGTGAAAACAAACTTGTACATACCACCATGCCATAAACAACGCAAGAGAAAATTAACAGTTTTACAAAAGACGATGCTCCTCTAGAGCATGAAATTACTAAAAAGAAGAACACTTAGGGCCATAGGCTGCTCCTGAGAGTCACACAAACAGATCCCCTAAGCTGCACCACTGCTACCACCAAGCCTACTCCCAGAATTTCCTCCATCTGCTCCCACCAAGGGTGATCATCGCAAAAGAGGAAACATAACATGAACATAACAGAAATTCAAGGGTAAGCTAGTGCAATATAACTTTTTATCAGGGTATAGCAGTCAAGTATTTAAACAGTTCAATCATGCAACACAGTAGGCATAGAGAATCAAATTACAGCAAACACACAAAACACTATAACTCAATTATCCGGATAAATATACTAAGATCGGATTCACTAGACGCTTGCACTTGTGGTGACCTCTACTGTTCTGCAGAGCCATTGCCAATTGGTTTCACCCTACCACGCACGAGGTTAACCTTCAAGCATCTAAGGCCCTTATCCTGCCAAAGACTAAGGCCTCCCGCCACTCTCACCGCTTGGGTCAGTTTGCTCTACCTAAGACACACTGACCCTTTAGAGTTTCGGGATGCGATCCTTACTTGAATCCATATCCTAATATATACACTACACGCCACCATGAAGTCTCCCCACGAGACTCGTGGAATTACGCCTATCACATACAATTTTCATGTCTCTCATGCCACAACCACCACTTATCATTTCAACATTTAATTCTCATGCATATTCTCAACCAACCAACAGAATTCCTTATATTACTCATGCTAACATACAACTTTCAGTGTATACAACTCATACAACTCATGCAAACACACCGTAATCATGCACGTTCGAGATAAATAGCCACACTCAAGGTAAATAGGGATATAACATATAAATCTGCACTATTCTCGCCCAGGCTAGAAGTCCTCGCCTAAGCTACAGTAATTGTCTCGCTTAGGCTAGGCATTCTCGCCTAGGCGAGGCCTGTAACAGTGACACTCTGTGAGCTGTTGCCTGGGCGAGACTCCCTCGCCTGAGCGAGATCACTCTTCGCCCAAACTCAAAATCCCTCGTCTGAACGAGAACGCGAGCAGAGGACACCAAGTTTTCTTCAAGAACTCGCTTGGGCGAGTCACTCTCGCTTGAGCGAGACAACGTGTCACTCAAAACAAGAGCCCTCCGCCTGGGCGAGCTGCTCGAACAGAACCTGGGCGAGTCTCAGCTATTCTCGCCTAGGCGAGACGAGCTCGCTTGGACGAGAATAACAGTACTCGCCACGCCACTGTTACGCGCATGCAACAGGGATACAACTCAAAAGCAACATACCAGAACGCAAACAAGCCAGTTAATACCATCCAAAACATCAATCAAGCATAAATTCATGGTACATACCAAAGGCATGCAAAAATAGTTCTTAAGGACTCAAAACATAGCTTCCCTCACCTCTGTTTTGAGCACCAAAAGCAAACAGATATTAACTAAGGGGTACTACAGCTCCAGGAACTCGAGTAGTGAGCTGAAAAGTGAAAACCAGGACAAAACGAGGTAAATACTTGGAACCCTACCCTACCAACATGCTCAAACAGCGAAATGAGGAGGGAATAGACCAAAGAACTCTGAAGTTCAACTTACCAGAAGGTACTAGATGGGTTTCGTTAGCTCGAATGTGGATGGAGATCGTGTCCTAGCAGAAGACAAGAGAGGAGAGGAAACTGTTTTCTGAAAAAGGAGACAAGAGCATACTGAGTGAGCTGAAAGGGGTATTGGAGTCCTACAGTTGGGCTGGCCTTGGGCCTACGAAAATGCCAGGCTCAATCCTTTTTGGGACAGAAAAAAGACTTACATTTACACTGTTTGAATAAGAAAAAAAAATGAGAAGAAAAAAAGTATAAAAGAAACAAGGACTTTAATAACTATTTATTTATCTTTGTAAGATGCGACTTGTGTTTATGTTATATTTCTTTTTTCCATTTTAGTTTTCGATAAAAGCAAACTTACGCGTGTATTTTTTTTTTATTATAATTCTCAACGAATTTGTACATTTTGTTTTTGTCCTTAATATTTTTTTCTTGATATTCATAAAATTTTACTTTCTTTTTCTTTATTATTTATATGAATTGTTTGAGTGATGAGTTGTTCGTTAAATACCCATATTAATGAATAGGATAAACATGTATATTGGTATAAAAATATTTTTATTTAATAAAATATTTAATTAATGTGACGAAAATGGTTACATTTCATCTTAACTAAAATTTACATTATTATCTTCTTTGACTATTTTTTCTCCCTCATTAAAACACAAGAATGATGATAGAAAAATAAGTTTTTCGCTCTTAGTATCTTTTTTTATCTTCTTTATGTTTTATATTCAAATAGAAAATGTTGAACAGGAGAAGGCATGTAAAATCTAATTGAATAACGCATATCTTTTGTATCTCAAATTTTCTTTTTCTTTTATACTTTCAAAAAAATATACATACTTTAATTTTACTTATTAGTTTTACCTAGCCCTAACATGGTATTCTTTTTTATCAACCACTAAGATGGAAATTTAACAAATTATTAATCGCTTAAAATGTGTACATAACCAATACAGACAAAACAAACTAAAACTTTCATGTATGGCGAATAAAACGGATAGACATGAAAAAAACAATTGACAATGGCTATATTACATACAACTACTTGACAACATCATTATAATAGTAAAATAATAATATAAAATATTATTATATCATTATATTATTATAATATTATATCATTATAATATTATAATTAGTTAGGAAGTAATTGTATATAAAATAAAGATTGTCAAAATATTTTTATTTGAAAATAATATGGATTAGTTCTACTTAGTTATTAATGCATCACGCTAATCTATCACTTAATAAATGTCCATAGGTAGGAGAAATCAAAATAAAACTAAAGTTTATATCGAAATCTAAACTGAGAAAAGTTACAATAAAGGTTAATAAATAAAATGGAGAATGTGATTGAAAAGATAAAAATAATAAAAATATTTGAATTTAGAGTCCGTTTAATTTGCAAAAATGATTATACTACACCGGATGATTATAATATAATATGATACAATATGTTTAATTTCACATACATAACTATAGTCTATACTCAATTGAGATTTTTTTCTCATACCACTTACCCTTACAAGCGCATATGGTTTTGATTTCATTTTTCTCATTTCTAAAATAATATGTATTAAAATTTTCTGTTAAAAAAAAAATCCATTTCAATGGTCCACGATGCAGCATTTGGTGTTCCTGTTATAATTAATTGTTTTGAAATCAATAAAAAAAAAAAGAGATTTTTTTATAGGGTTTTCATTATTCATTTCACACACTGCACAAGGAAAATATAATACCTGTCACCACGATATTTACGATACTTGTTGATACTTGTTTTGTGTCTACGTGGATGGTATTCTTCACGCCACAAAAATAATTGTCAATCTGTGATTTCTAGAAACTAAAGGAACAATGAGGGTTACAGATTTTATATTTGAGAAAAAATTGGACTAAATTTTAATTTTCTTTTGTAATTTAAAGTTTATTTTAATGAAATTTATTATTTATTAAATCTAATGTCTAATCTTACTTAAATATGGATCGAGATGTATAATATTTTTTTTAATTAGAATTCTAAGATGCCCAATATCTTTTTTCGAGTGTCTCTTTTAAGTTTAGATTTGAACTCACTCATAAAAAAACTATCTACTCTTTTATTAGAAGCTAAAAATACGGAATTTATTTAATTTATTTTCAGCCCAAAAATAAGTAATGAATAATTTTATAATGAGAATATTAAAATTTAATTATTTTTATTCTAAATATGCAATTATTTTAATTATATATGCATAAATATTTTTTTATCTAAATAACGTAGTTTCGTATTTTTATTTTATTATATCTTTTCATCACATGTTTGGCTTCTAATCCACATAGAACATTGATGCTTATGCAATGCAAATTGGCAAGGGACCCACATTATTTTATATAGAACATTATTTTATACGCATGATATTCGTCAATATTTATAAATTGTTTACAAAATTTAAATTTATAATATTCAATTATAAATAATTCCTCATTTTTATTGGAGTTTTACTCATCAATATTAACGAAGTACGATTTTTTTTTTCATTGCTAATCATGGTTTTGTTTTTATGAGAAAAAAAAAAACTCAAGTGATAAAAATTTAAATAAACAAAACACTAAACCAACGTAATATTCTCCACCAACAGCCGTCCACAGAAAAAATAAGCAGACAATAAAGATGAGTCCGTTCACGTCCAACCATTTTTTCTTCAACTTGATGTGCATGCTTACGTCCTTTTCCTCAGAAAAATCAACTACTTTTTAATATTTTTAGAGCATGTGTGATGTGATTATTATCACTAATTAATTGTTATATAACTTTTTGAACTGTGCGATCTGTTTTCCCTTATTTGCACGCAGTGCTGGGAATTAGATTGCAAATTTAAATAATTTCTATTTTAAATTTGTTTTTAAAGTAATCATATAAGAACTGTTTTAACCTAGAGTTTGGGATTTTAAACCAGAGAACACAGGAGATAATCTGATTCAATGATATTTGTATTTTAAAGTGAGAAAATTCAAGTGCCTCGGCCTTGAATGTGTTTTTCTATTTATAAATACTTTAGTTATAAATCATACACCTAAAAGATACAAAAATAGTACATTATAAACCTTTTCATCAATATCTAGGTTGTTCTTTGGTCCAATAATCATCTTTCAAAATTACTCATTGATCTAATAATTATCTTCGAGATTGCTCTTTGAATCTATGGTCAATTCCACCATAATTTTTAACTAGGATTTTGGAATTAGACTTAAGATTTATCAATAGTTCTATGAACCTATTCATTTGATCGATATCTAACATAATTTTGAATGAAGAATCAAAATAAGATAAATTTTTTTCTTCTTTAATAATATAATATTCTTTTCAATAATTTAATAATATAGAGTTACTGTGATCATGGATGATATGACAACCTCGCTTATAAAATTTTTAAATTTATTTTCTACAAACTATGATAAAAAAACACTTACTATCATTTGCTAAAATATAGCCTAAAATCCATAATTTTTTTTAACAATATCAACTAAAAATTTTGGATTGCATAAATGTCAAATATATTGAATATCTATGTAAAATCCAATAATCAGTCATTAAGGTCAAATTTTGGTCCAATAACCAGGTTGCTCTTTGTTTCAATAATCATCTTTCAAAATCGCTCATAGGTCGAGTAATCATCTTCAAGACCGCTCTTTATATCTATAGTGGGGTTGAACTAAAATTTTGGAATTGGACTTATCAATAGTTCCATCAACCTATTTATTTGATCGATATTTTGAATGAAGAATCAAAACAAGATAATTTTGTTCTTCTTTAATAATGTAATAATATCATATGATAATATGCCTTATAAAATTTTTAAATTTATTTTCTACAAACTATGATAAAAAAGCACACAACTAATTATTTATTATTTTATTATGTTTAATCGTATAAAATAGCAAATTATTATGCAATTAAAGTATTATTATTTGGAATATTTTATAATGATAAATTAATCATAAAATCAAATTTAACTAATTGATAAATTTTCCACCATTTTGTATATTTTAGTTTTCATGTCTAGTATTTTTTATTAGTTTCTCTCTTAACTTTATCCGTAATTTTTTTTAATGAGCTTATGCCTTATGTACTTAACCTATTAACCTTTTGTGCACTAAGAAAATCAGAAAAGAAAAATTTTCATTACATGAATTGTGGTTCGTCAGGGTGGAAGCGCATGTGGAACCAAACAAAGTTCAAAAGCATATTAATACAACAAATTAATTAATAAATAGGATATAAAGTTAATAAGTTTGAGGTGTAATATTCTAAAATTGAAATTAAACCTTACAATCATTTAAACTTGAAAAATAAAATCACTACAGAAAAACTTTGAAACTGTAATGATATATAATCAAGGAAAATAAAGTATCATTAAAAAAACAAATAAAGAAAAAACCTCCGTTAACGTACTGGCCCTGGCCATCATTATTCCGTCCGCATCCGACGCTGTCGTTTTCAAAACCTAATCAGAGAGAGTCGGCGAAAGCTCCGATGTGGCACCGCCTCATGTTCATAAGTGGAACCCACAGAGAGGTTACATGGCGGAAGACCCCACCAACCAGTGTCACGGACCTGAAACCTGTGCTAAAAACCCATTCCATAAACAATTTTATGTCCGCCACGTCACCCTTCCGTGTCTACTATTTATAGAACAACTTGGCAATTACAGGCTCTCTATTTCGAGTGTTGCCACCACCTGTTGCAGATATTATTTCTCTCTCTAAAACCGTTCTCTCTCTCTCAGAAACCGTTCGCCTCTCTATCTCTCTATCTTTCTAAAATCTTCAAATCTGTTTTGCCTGATTGCTCGATTGGGATTCGAGGCATTTGATTGTAACTGAACCAAGGGTTTTGGATTTCTCCGCCTATAATCTAATTCGGTTTGAAAACGATTTTGCGATGGCAAACCGCAGAGAGGAAGATTTGTTTAGCGGTGGCGGCGTTGATCCGTCGAACGGCGATGATTTCGACGATTCGTCGTCTGTGGACAGTGCTACTTCTGCCGGAGAGGACGGCCGCGCAAGGACGCAGGTTGGACTTACGGAGCGGTTGACGGATATTTTCGTCGACGAACGCGACGGCGATCTGTTGATTCAGCAGACAAATAGAGAAGACCGGTTCTTGCAGTGGCTTCAGGCTCTTGATTTGCAAGTTATGGGAGCCTGTCGTGCAGACGAGAGATTGAAACCCTTGCTGAAGATGAGCACTTCTTGCGGCGTCGCGGAAGATCCTCTTCTGGCTCAATTGACTCAGGTGAGAATCGTTCTTGATTGTTCCGTTGACTATCTCTATTTTCTGTTATCATGCCGCCTTGTTTCTTTCACTCGCCGTATTATTATTATTCTATTTCTTATTTGCTGATTATTCTATTTCGATGTACAGCATTTCGAGCCATCGGAGGTTGGAATGTTAGCGAGATGCTTCTGTGTGCCGCTTGTTTCGATCCGTGTTGGGAAGATCAATAAGGAGGGGATTCGCTTCTGCCCTACTTCGAATAGGTAATTTCATTTTAGTTTTTGAATCTGTGCCGAAATTGATTTCCCCCCCACACCGGCAGATGCGATAAATCTTTGCAATTCTTTTAAGTTCCTCTATTACACTACTTATGTGTCTTGAGAGTTCTATTGGTTCCTTTTTGTTTGTTTTGTGTTCTTTTCCTCCACACCGTGGGTTCTTCGACCTCTAACTTTGATGACAACCTGTTATTGTGTCTGTTAAAGCGATTAATTGTGTGTCATGGCAGTCGCTTTATAGACTGCATAACTACTATTTCACTCTGCCATGACTCTCTAGTGGCAATTCATTGTGTGCTTTGAATTAGTTTTCGAATCTCATGTGGTCATAATCTGTTGATTTAAAATATTTCTCGGTGTTACTAAATTTCTGATGATTTTCAGTGTCAAAGATGCTAATATACGTGGAAGTTATTGTTTATGGGTGTTAGATTGTGTGTTTGTGAATTAAGATATGGACAGATTGTTACTACCCAATTCTGTATCCTTTCTGTGCTTCTGCATTCTTTCTAGACAATGGAAGTGTGGGATTATTCTTACAGTTTTTACTTTTAAAAAATTGAAGTTAAATGTGATCAAGTAAGGTCACTTTTATTATGTTGCCACCTTTTTCTTTAATGAGGTTGCATGCTCCCTTTTGTCGTTTTTAGATCTTGTGTGTACTGAGGAATGGAGATTTTAATTTATTCAAAGTTCCAACTTCCAATAGTTTTGCCACCAATTATCTAATTACATAAGCGTCCCCGTAATATGCCTCCACACTTGTGAGGGGAAGCATTTCTTGAATGGAAGCTTTCTGTTGTGTAACTTGATAAATGGGCCAAACCTGGTCCAATTCCTTTCAGGCTTGCCCACTCCAGCTTTGTGGGGTACTGTGGGTGCAGCTCATCATCACTGCATAAATGTGAAGCTAAGGTGTGATGCACTGCTTAAGGAAGAATAAGGAGTTTACAGCCACAGCTGCCTGGGGAAGGCTGAAGGGTCTAGGTTCAATTTTTTATCATCCTTCTTTCTGGTTGTGGAAGGAAAAAAGTGGGTCAGAATTAGGCCTTATTTTTGTTGGGTACGTAAATGGAATCGTCCAATTGTTTTGGCTAACAAATTTGACCTGTGAAGGGGAAGGCCGCACTTGATATGTCTGTTTTGTTTGTTTTTATTTTCCACTAATGGTTGGGTTCTTTGTTCATTTTATACTGGATAATTGTGGATTAGGAGCTGTTAATTAATTGCTTACCTTGACCTATAGCCAGATCTTGACCAAATACTTATTGGTTCCTTTTAAGTTTTTTGAAGTTTGGAGTTAAGGATTTTGAGTTTTCCTGTATTTTATGTGCAATTGTATTTGTAGTTGTTATTTTCCCTATTCATAACTCTGATTTATAGTGGCTATAGTCAATTGCTTATGCATTATGTTATGGTACATGCTGTTTTAAATATTGATGTATCTGTTGTGTATGAACTAACATCTATTATTTCAATTTTTCTTTCCATCACGTCTATTTATATGTATGAAGCATGTGAAAATTATTGGATGATCGTTAGTAATTACTGGAGTCTGTAGTTTAGTTTATTGATGGTAATATGTTCGTTCTTCCAAGTAAAAATGTCTTTTGACTTGTAGGTAACTGGACGTATTCTATTATGATCTCTGAATTAAGAGGAAGTAAAGGTAGTTTCATGATCCTATATTATATATATCATTGCTGCTCAGATTTTCAAATCACTATAGGTTTGAAGCATTTGTTTCGGGGGTGGGGGAGACAGCACATTGACTAGGTTTACACAATCTAGAAATATAGCATTTATTTATTTTCATATATGTATGCTGTGCTTTGATATGTATTTAACATTGCAAATTATATGTGTGTTTGCATTAATATGCTGGAGCATGTTATTCTTGTGACTACTACCAAAAAGAACAAGAAATGTATCACTATGATCACGTATTCAAAGGATGTATGTTCTAGTAGTCTGAAATTAATGACAAATTTATATTGTATTGTATTTGATTCTTTTTTTTGGTAAAGCATGAAACAACACCAACATGATGGGATAGCGGTTAGCTATAACGAATATTGTTTTTTTCTTAAAGTGGAGTATCTATCTTTATTTGTACTTATGTAAAGGGTTAATATTGTTTAGATGATTTAGATTACCTTTTTTCTATTGTATGGCTGTTATTGTGTGTTCAATATACCTCTTGGGTTAGCACATTGATTATTTTGTCTGTGGAAGCCAATGGCGTCATTCCCAGAAAACTAATACATATTATATTTCAATTTATTTACACTTTCCCTGTAAGACTAATGATTTTCAACTTTTAGGAATTGGGAAATACTGTTGACTAGAATAGCTTGATGGATTCAGTTGGATGCATTTTTCCTGATTTATGTTTATGTTTCTAGTAAGGAAATTATAGCTTGTAGTGTCTGTTTATGAGGACTGATTATTGGTGTGAATTTTCTTTTAATAATTATGACCAAAATATAAATTTAGTTGGAAGAGGTCTCTCGTGTTGTTGGGCTAAGGTTTTGAAGCTTATGGGTTATAACTTCATAAATTTTTTGATGGATTGTTTGTACTTTTTGCTTGTTTCCTTAACTATCACTTTCTAAGGTGTATCATCTCAATTTGTGCAGAGGTAACTTGACACTTGTACTGCTGCCAAGTTCTGATCTTCGTCTATCGTTCATTGGGGATGATGGTAAAACTGAGAGACTATTCACCCTTACTAGCAAATCCCAGTGCTCTGCTGTTGTGGTTGATGAAATTCCAACCGATACGTCCGGCCGATCCTTCTTTATAAGTGCTGCAGATAGCAGAGCTTTTTACTTCTGGTGCTGTGAGAAGTCCAAGCTTTTGGGAATTGAATTACTTGGGAAGGTACTTTTAGCTATTCTTTTTTAACTCATTTGCAGTGTCGTAGCATTAGATGTGCATTTATTTTGCATGTTCGTAGTTTCTCCTCTATTTGTACGGTGTTCTGAATATATTTAATGATTGATATTTTTGGTCATCAAAATAATTTTTGTATGAATCAGATGAAGGATTTGCTCAAGAGGAAACCATCCATTGTTGAGCTGAGTGGTATTAGCAAATCACGACTTGACTGCTTTGCCACTCAGCTTCGGGCTTTTCTTGTGGGGTCAACGGGAGACAGAAGTGGCAGTGATCATTCAGTTTGTACCTCAACATGTGCCAATTCCGACACATGTTGTAATGTGAGTTCCGAAAGTTCAAGCCCATCATCTTCAAAATTTCCCCGATCTCGAAACAATGGAGGTCAGACAGCAAAGGGAGATACAGCACTTTACCAGGGTATTCTTAGTCCAAGATCAAGTTCTTTTAAAGAGGTTCCTCCAAGAAATTTGTCTTCTCACAGGATTGCAGCCAGGGAGAAAATTAAACGACGTGGTGAGAATCATCAGCAAATGGTTGATAACTTGACAAATGATTCAGCAAACATTTCAGATATATCCTCAAGTTCTGATCATGACAAAGCATCTGAAGTTACCAAAACTCTTGCCTTTTCACCTAGTTTTCTGGGATCACTTGGAAAACTCGGTGTTCCATCAAGCCTTGGGCTGGGTGGGGAGGTCCCTCCCGTGGTATCTCCCCTTTTTTCTCCCTACTATTGTTTTTGTCCCCCGGGAATTTCTTCCTGTCCATCCATAGCAGCAGCTACGCAAACCCCCAAATCTTCTATTGAAGCATTGCCTTTCCCCTCAGGTGCCTCTTTCCTACCAAGCCCCCTGTCAACTACCCTGTTGGATCCAGTACAACCTCTTGGTGCTTCCATGGATTTTCCTCCTTTTTTGCCTGATCCATTGGTCAGAATGTCGTTGCCATCATCTCAACAGATTCCCACTTTCACACCATTAATGTGTGATCCGATTGTTCATGTCCCAGTGATTGATGTGTGTTCTTCAGGTCAGGGCTATCTTGTGAGTGCTGGCCCTGCCATGTCAACTAGCATCCCACCGTTGCATCCAAATCTTGTGAAACCACTTATTCCTGAATCTGATGCTGTAGTGAAGGGTGCAAGAGAGACTCTAAGATTGCTGATCAGTGGTTCAAGCCAGAACCAACAAATGATAAGGGACACTCTGCCTGCAATTTTAAATAATCCGGACGAAAAACAAAATAACATTCTTGTGGCTGGTAGCCGAGGTCTTTACACGGGAACCCGAGATATTAATGTTTTTGCGAACAGTATAGCAGCAATGGGATTAGTATCACTATCTGGGGTGTCCAAGGAAGACAGCGGAAGCTATTCCGAGGTATGTGATAACTATGGGATTATGGAAGAAGCAGGAAAAAATTCCAACGATTCAGGTGGAGGCTTTTTGGGTGATGATGGTGGTGCTTCTTTGGATTCAAAGTAGTAGTCATGGAAGCAATTATGTTTTTTTTTTTTCAAGTAGATCTCTTTTGTCCAGGAAATGTAGATATGTGCTTTAGCACTTCTGAATGGTTTTAAGGTTCATATTTCACCATTCAAGCGTTGATTTCATGTAGAATGCTTTTGATAATTCTTTGTTCATTAGAAATGTGGTGTGGCTCTACTATCAGATCCCTCGTTAGCTGTATATCATAAATTCGTCGAGCGAAAGACGTCTTTTGTTTTTCTGTGGATTTAGAGATGGCGTGCAATGAACGAGGTTTGGGTGGGATTATATACCTTCATTGAAATAACTACATAGGGTAAGTTCTCTCAACATGAATTAGCTACATAGTGTATAAGCTCTTAATTAACATAGGGCTGCATTTTTTATTATGTAAAAGCAATCATAGAGGAATGGGGGAAATGATTCTTATAATCTGTGCATGTATACTAGTCTAAAAACAATGAAACTGTTTTTCAGTGAATTTTAATTGATTAAGCGAATAACATAATTGATTATTTCAATGAAGGCCGGAAACATAATATTCTCTATTTTATTTGATTAGGTACTTATATAATCGATTATTTCATATATTCAAGTATGAACAATTTTAATTAATTAGACAACCTACATAATTAGACAATTTTAAACATATTAGAAAGCGAGAGTGGTGAGTTTTAGAGAGATTTTCGCTGAGAATTTCGCTTTCAACCAAAATTTGTCCAAGAATAAGAGTTTCTTGTTTGGAACTAGGTGATGTTGTGATATCAACACAATTAAATGTATTCTTCCCTAGTTATGTCTTTTGTTAATCAATCTTTTTATTCTTTTCATTATGTAAGTTTAGAGTAATTGGGTGGAGCATTTTTTTTTATTGAATTTCTTGAGTTATTTCAAGATTATTTGTATTTAGATATTAAAGGTGCATCTTGTAATCTTTGATTCTTGATTTTAATAATGAAAATGTAGCTAAAATTGTTAAATAATTAGATATAGATTTTTAAATAATTGAACTAGTGTAAAAATTGTTGTCACTTGTTCTTTCTTTTTATTTATATTTGAATCTTGTGATTGAGAAGACATCTTGAGTATTATTCATACATCTTGTTAATTGATTAAAATTATGTTTGAAAATTGTTTTGAATAACTAAAAAGAATCAAATTTTTAAAACAAGGTTGAAAAATATTAGTTGTAGTTAATATTTTGAATTAAATATACTTCTAACTTATTCTGATCTATGTAGTCAATATTTATATACTTGATATATTAGAATGGATCAGGTCTTAATCTCTCCGGTGAATGTCTAATGAAAGGTTTTTGAAAAGCGTAAGTAGATATTCCTTAATGAATTCGACATATGGATCCATGCTCATGTAATTGATGAAATGATAATAGATTGATTTGAATTTTAAGTTTGGAGTTTAGAGTTTGAGTTTTGATTCAATGATGAATTTGAGGGAGTTAAAATAAGTAGATTTGAAAATAAAGGAAGGTGAGAATGAAGTTGTTTGAATATTATAAAAATGATAAAAAGAAAAGAAAAATTTGTGAATGATATAATTTGTAATGTACATACACGTCCAAGCAGCTTGTACACCCATGATTTGAATATCTGACACGCAAAACGCTGTCATTAGTTGAAAATTTGTTTGAGCCTATTTCATAAATAGAATTATGTTTATAAAATTTGAATGATATTTTATTATTTTGTTGATATAACGTATTTTATTAATAAAACCGTTCAACCCATTTTTTATTTATTAAAAGATTTTCACTTTATTATTTCTTACATTATTAATTTTAATGTTAACAACTAAATATTAACAACTCAATAAAAATAAATTTAAATATTATCTTTTAATTTATTAATCAGGTTTTCTTCCATTTTTTAAAAGAAATTATAGTTTTTTTAGCATTTGCATAAAAAAAAACTAAATATTATTTTAATTTTTTAATTATCATTCCGTCTTTCTGCAAATTAATTTTTTAAATAAAGATCATTATAGAATGTATTCAAATAAGATACAAATTACATTTTAAAATATTAATAACAACTAATAAAATATTACAATAGTTTAAAAGGTATAAATTATAAAATTAAACATTTATATGTATAACCAAAACTAAAAAAAAAAACAGAATAGCTTAACTATTCATAACGGTATAACATATTAAGTGTATATTTTTTATTTTATTTATATACAGAGTTCAATATATTTAACATATTTAATTTAGATAATATTTATTAATAATTTTTTAATTTTACTATAATTTAAATTAAATTATAATATATTACATATTTTTTATTATAAAATGAATTATTGTGTCGTATCTTATATTTTTAAGATAAGACGAATCATCATATCGAATACGTGTTGTATTTGATATTCGTATTGTATCCGTCTATCATATGATATAATTGATAGATAAATTTTAAAAAAATATTAAAAAATATATTATAAATTAATTTTAATTAAATAATACATTATACTTTTATTATTATCATTTAAAAATTATAATTTTATTTTTATTACTATTTCTAATTTTATTATTATTATTATCATCAGTATTCATTTATATTATTTTACTTTTTGTGTTTAAAATTATAAATAATGGATTAATTTGTATATATAATCTATTATTTTTCACCTTTTATTTTCCTTGCAAGTCTCTTCCTCTAGGAAGAGAAAGTGTAATACACACAAAGTTCATCTCGTTTTTCGTTTGTTGGACTTTTTTTTTCCCTCCTAAAGTTTTGATCAAAACCCTATTCTTTGTCAAACTTAGTGGCGATCTGGATTTGACCCAACAAAAAGTTGTGGGTCTTTTTTCTTGCACCTCCAAAATTTCTTCTACACCTTCAAACTTTCTTTAAATTTCTAAAAAACCCTTTGACCATGTAAGGAAATCCGCAGATACCACACCTTCAAAATTATGTCGACTTTCGGAAGTCAAAATATATGACTTCCAGAAGTCAAAACATATCATCGAAAGTCAATTTTCGGAAGTCAAAATGTATTACCGGAAGTCGACTTCCGAAAGTCAAAATGTATCACCGGAAATCGACTTCCCGAAGTCAAAAATTATTACCGGAAGTCGACTTCCGAAAGTCAAAAAATATTCTCAGAAGTCGACTTCCGGAAGTCAAAAAATATTCCCAGAAGTCGACTTCCGGAAGTCAAAAAAAATTCTTCGGAATGACTTCCGTAAGTAAAAAATCAAATTTTATTTTAAATATTTTTAATTCTTTTTCAAATTTATATTTTTTAACTTTTAATGGTTTTTTTAGTTTATTATTTTATTTACTTTTATGTTTTCAAATTTCTTAATATATACTTTTTAAAAAATATTAATATCTATATATATAATTTTATTTTTATTTAATATACTGAAAAATAAATATAAATATAAATATAACTAAAATTAAAATAATAAATTTATTCTGCTTCATTTAATGTTATTTAATATTTAAATTCATTTTAAAATAATAAAACTTTAAATTAAAAAAAGATAAAAAAAAAAATATATATACAAATATATATATATATATATATATATATATATTCGTTTTTTTTTTAATTTTAAATTTCATTATTTATATATGTTATTTTAAATATGATTTTTTAATTCTTTTTTATTTTTATTAAATTTTTAATAAATTATATAAAAATAAATTTAAATTTAAAAATATAAAAAATACATAATTGAAAAAAATTTAAAAATTTGATTAAAATAAAATATTTAAATTTTAAACAAAATTAAAAAATTCAAATAACAGAAATTAAAAAATAACAGAAACTATAATAATATCAATAAAATGAATAAAATTGAAAAATAATTTAAATTAAAATAGTAACATTAACTTAAAAACAGAATATATATATATATATATATATATATATATATATATATATATATATATATATATTCAATTTTTTATTTAGTATTTTTTATTACCTATTTTTTTTATTTTTTGAAGTAATTTTTTTAAAATTTATATGTTTTATAATTTTTAATATGTGTTTTAAAATACAAAATAAAATAAGTTTTAAAATATAAAATAAAATATAAATTGGAAAATATAAATTTTAAAAAGAATTAAAAATATTTAAAATTGACAGAATTTTTTTTACTTCCGGAAGTCGTCTTCCGAGAATATATTTTGGCTTCTGGAAGTCGACTTCCGAGAATATTTTTTGACTTCCGGAAGTCGACTTCCGTGATGATTTTTGACTTTCGGAAGTCGACTTCTGATGATATATTTTTACTTCCGGATGTCGACTTCCGGTGATATATTTTGACTTCCGGAAGTCGACGTCCGGAAGTATTTTTGGGAGTGTGATGTCCGTGAGTTTTCTTAAATGATCAAAGGATATTTTGGGAATTTAAAAATATTTTGGAGGTGCAGAAGAAATGCTTAGAGGTGTAGGAAGAAAGACCCAAAGTTGTAATTGAAACTATGGTATTCCATTGGGCCTTACATTTTTTTAAAACCCATTTTGTTTTTTGTTGACATGTAACTGTGACTTTTAAATACTCTTCATTATGATGACGTATTTGTTATGCAGGTGTGTGAGTGGGTCCTTAATCATTTTTTAAGTCAAAATAAATGTATGGGCCAGATCATTGGACAAAACACAAAAGGAAGGAAAATGGTGAAAGGGAAAGGCTATCATTGTCCTTCCAGAAAGAATCATCATGAAATCATTTCTAATAAATTTTTATGATGGACCCAACAAATACTATATATTTTTACTCACTCATCTTCTTCATAAAATTTGGTATCAACTATTCACCCATGATCCTCCCCAAAAAGAAGTTTTTTTTTTTTTTAAGCCAAAATATCCTTAACTAATATGGCATGATTTTAGGTCCATTCTATTATATCTTGTAATCGTTTTCATTTGATCGGTATTCAATTCATGTAACATTAATATATATTTAATAAACAAATTATGATGTTGTCAATAAAATATTTAAATTCTATTAATGAATATATTGAAGACAATAACCACAAAATATTCATATGATATGAGTATAATTCCTTAACATTAGATTAAATAAGAATCATAATGAAATAAATAAATAAATGAATAACACACTGAACGGTTTAATTTAGAGGTCTTTATATTTTCCAGCTAGAATATTGATCTTGTCTAATTCTAAAGAGTTCAAGTAAAATGAAGATGAAAGAGAATTACAAAAAAAACATATAGATTATGAGCAACAAAAAAATGTTTGTTTCTCTACATAGACAAATTTGTATCTTTTTTACTTAAAATATTAAATAACTAATACGCTTAAAAACATAAATGAACAACTCAAAATATAATTTCAACTTAAATAAGTAATAGAGAAGGATAACAAAATAAAAATGGAAGTTTACTAACTTGTTTTTAATCAATAAATTAAGTTTTAAAATGGAAGTTTCTTTTTTAATCAGATTTTTTTTTTTTGAGTTTGGATCATAAATATATTTGTGAGAGAATACATCATATAAAATGCTTTAAACTTCTCCCTTAAATTAAAATGAATGTATTTATTCAAATGATCTAACTGGAAAATAACAATATGAGAATTTTAGACAGAAATTTGACAAAAAGTATCAAATTTCTTAATTTTAAAAATACCAAAAAAAAATTGAAAATTTTTGAATTACTAAAAGCATGGAACTTACACGTATTTTAAATTTAGCTTAATTGTACTTCGGGTTTCTTGAATTTAGTGTAGTGAAAATTTTGATCGTTATAGTTTTAATGGCACAAGTAACAAATGAACAATTTTACTCTATCAATTTAAAGAATAGTATATTTATCCTTCAACATAATGGTCCTATCACAAAATGTACACTTATGGTATGGTCACAAGTCACAAAGATTGTTTGTTATTTTACTCTGCTTTGATTCTTTACTGAAAAAAATGTTTAAACATATTTTATATATAAAATTAAAATAAATAAATAAATACACAAATACTAAAATGACTAATTTTCAAGTACAGAGATCAAAAGGAAAAACGTGTACATCTGTAAAAAGTAAATGAGTAACGAAAACCAATTTTTTTCGTAACATATTTATATTTTTGCAATTAATCAGATTTACCTTTTATTAACATTAGTGGGACCAAATTTGGATATGATATTGGTTTGGAGAATGCAATTGAAAGCGAGGAATCCATTCGTTTGCATTTCGAGGTCAATCTTGTGTCCATTGCGGAGAACATTGGTTGCATTAAAAAGATAGATTTAAATGTGTTTCTTTTATGTAAACATAATTTGGTATTTTTTTTTATATTAAAAAAAAAAAAAAAAAAAATATTATATATATATATATATATATATATATATATATATATATATATATATATATATATATATATATTACGGATACAAAAATATAAAATGTACACATAAATAAAATGTTAATTTTCTGAGTTAAGAAAGTTATAAAAAATTCATAAAACTTCCCGAAAAATCATTATACTTTCTCTTTCTTTGAAATCTATACTATTAAAAAAATTCATATTTCTTGTTAATTTTTTTAAAAATTTTTTTATAAAAAATACTTATAAATTTTGTTATAAAAAAATTGTAAGAAATTGCTTTCAATTTTTTTGAAAAATATTTTGTATAAAACACTTTTCGTAAAAAAATTTGTAAGAAATATTTGCAAATTTTTAATTTTATAAGAAATAATTACCCATGAAAAAATTATCTGTCAATTAAAATTTTTATAAAAAAAAATTATTACAACTTTTTTAATAAATTGACAAGAAAATTTGCATGTAATATAATTTTTTTTAATAATGCTAGTCAGGTATTCATTTAAATCAATTTAATTGATAAAAGAAAATGAAAACTCAGTGGCACTTTCTTTCAAATATTTGTCCGCTACCTCTGTTATAAAATTACGGTAATTTAATGCTCCTTTTCACATATTAAAAATAACAATAACTACATCACTTATTAAATCATTTTTAATAAAATAACCAAATTCTCTGAAAAAGAAAAAAAAAAGAAAGAAAAAAGGTGTGTTCAACTACTATGTGGCCTTTGGTTTAAAGCATGTGGTCCTCCAAATTATAAGTTATCGTAAACATTTTGTCTTTGAACCGGATTCAGACATTTAAACCGGTGTCGTGCTTATCCAAATTTGGTGTAAATAAGTCCTTGTTTGGGTCTACCATTGTTTTGTCCATATATAGGCGCACTTAAACAGCTTCAGGAATCAGGATTAGAGATAAATCAACGTTTATGCGATGCTCTTGCATTTCTATGCCGGGAGCATTATTATTTATGCTGTCTCCTCACATGGCCTTTATTACAAAAACCAAATGTCTTATGTACCTCAATGCTTCATGCCTTTGTCTCCTTAACTTCATTTATGATGTCTTGCTTCTTTTTCCCCCATAACACAAACCACCTCTATAAACAATGTTTTATATTCCACTACTAGTTTCTTTACTAGACCATTTGTTTTATTTATTTATATTTTATAATATATCGAAAATTTCTAACCTAAGTCTCTTGATAAAATTGTTGTCGATCATCATACATTTAAAATATTATCCGTTTTGAAATATGAAACTTTATTACAATTTTGTCATTAGAAATTATCTCAAAAGATAATAAAAGAAAATGATATTTAAAATATGTTTTATCAATATGGACCTGATGGACATAATAGAAACAAATAATTGAGAAAATTATCTATTCTCTAGAGTTTTTTTTATTTAATACATTCACACTCAAGTGAAAAATTGTTCTGATTAGAAAAGATAAATTTCTTAAATAAGATTATCTAACTCAGACAAAGTTAATGAGATGATTTTGATATGGTGCGTTGATGTTGTACTGTGTGGGATTGTTGAGTTTAATTTTGGGTAAATATATGAAAATAAATTAAATGAATTTCTAATATGTTAGGTTGGATAATCTGATACCATATACCTAGGATGATGTGTTTAGTAGTTTGGTGTTTCAAATATAAAAAATAATAACTCGTTACTTATTATTGAAAGGATATGCATTTACTTCTATGGTTGTCTAGATAAGGTAAATTAACATAGGTAATGATATGAAGTTGAAAATTGTTTTTGCGCCACTGTTACATATGCTAGGTTGTACAACTTTCGGAGAAACTCATTATATTTCTTTTCTTTCAATTTTGACGTAAAATTAAAATCAGTTATTATTCAAAAATTTAAAAATAATGGATATAATACATTTAGCTTAATTACGTTTTATATGTCAAACATGTTTTTTCAATTGACGTTGAAACGAAAACGTATCAAATAGTGTAAACAATTCAAATATTGACACAAAATTTGTTTGACATATAAACAAATTTTAACATAATTGAGTTAAAAAGACTATATCTACACATTTTTTTAATTTTGGACCAAAATATATTAAAATTCATATATGAATGAATTTCAACTTTAGTAAAAATTCAAAGAAAAAACATATTTATCCCATTTTTTTAATCATTAAACTTATCTCAGTCTCTTGTGTTTAGTATTTTAAAACGTGTTGAAATGGATCAAATATATTTGATTTAGTTTGATTATATTGATTTTACAAAGTTGAGACTTTGTAATAATTACGTTTGGAATGATTCAAGTATAATTAGTTGATGGTATTATTGTTTGTATAGTGATCATATATATAAAAGACATTTATATGATGATTAATGATAAATTATATAATTAGAAGTGTTGGTTGTGTTGGTTTTATATGTTCGTATGTATATTTACAATTGAAATTAATTATACGTTTATTTGCATTTTTTTACTATGATAAATGTTGTAATAATTATTTATTGGCAAATTTATGAGATTTTATATTCGGTGTATTAGAAAAAGCTTCTTAGGTTGATTTTATAAACTTAGTATTGCAAGGCTATCTTGTATAATATAATAATATGTATGAGTATATATAACTATATGCATATAGTTATGCATCCAAGGTGTTATTGGATTGCATTTTCACATTTTAAGAGTTAACATTGCAAAATTCAAAAGCAAGTCATATATTTAATGACTAAAACTTTAAAAGTTGTTGTTTTAACAATGCGTAGACTATGAAAATGTAAACACCAAAAATATTAATTTTCTTTGTATAATAGTATAGATGAACCAGAATACAACTCAATTAAAAAGAAAATTTTTAACTATTTTATAAACTCGAAAATATTATTGTTGGGAAAGACTTCCAGAATCACTTTATTAATAAAAATAAGAAGAGTCAAATATATACTTGAAATGTCTTTGACTCGGTCTAGAAATATCATAATTATATAGTCAATAACACTCATTTTCTTAATTGTCCGAACTGATGTGAGACTTTTCAAAACATATTATTTTCATCATCTAACAATTTTAAGGTAAAAAAACCTTAAACTGATGTGCATTGACAGGGAATGTTCACAACACTGTATTATTAACCTAAAGTTTTGTAACTCTTAGGTGTCCTTTGTCATTTTCTAGCAACGATGACTAAACGGAAAGATTTCCCTTTCCTACTTTTTCTCTCTATTTTTCTTGTTGAAAAAGAGGACAAAAAGTCTCGTATTTGATTTATTGTGTACCTCCGAAAAGAATTTTGACAAGTCCCAAGGATTCTGTGATTTTTAATATATGTGTCTACCATTGATGAGAAATACAATGCTCATGAATGAATGGTGTTGGATGGAGCCAAATTGCGGAAAAGTGAGGTTTGTCTCGTCACACTCTATCATCGTGTTGCAGTGGAATGCGCCAAAACGAGTTATCCTCAAAACCATTCGCGATTCAACAATATTATTGTCTCATGTTGTTCTGTTTTATTATCATCGTATGTACTATTTAACTATTGTTGTTTTTACTATCCATATTTTATGGATTTTATATTTTCGAATAGTTAAATATTTTACTAATATGTTAAAGTAAAACCATGGATCACTTTTGAGTTAAGTGTGTATCTGAGGATGAATTTGATTAAACCGCGATTACTGAGAATACGACAATACGATAAGACTAATTTAATAGTGCAAAATTTTAATTGGAAATCAAATCTAGCAACTATTATTATATGAAGAATCAGTGATGTATATTTCTGGAAGTCAAGATTTGAATAAAATCACTTTTATTTAAATATATATAGTATAAAACAAAATAGGTGATAAAATTTGATAAATTCGCCGCTTCAGGACAGATACAGCGTAGTTTATAAATTTTAGCCCAATTGAGTCACAAGTGGACTTAGGAATGGACCCATGCATGGGCCCACGTAGCCCGTTTTAGATATGCCATGACGTTAAAGCATGTGTAAGGTATTAAATTTTCAGTTTTACTTTTATAATTAAACTCCCACGTCATCCTAATTTTGATTATTTTTATAGGTTAAGCACAATCTCACAATGAACTGGTCAAAAGAATCCTGAATTATTTTTGTTGAAATTTTCTGATATTTAAAATATTTGTTACTTCTTTTGTCTTTTTAGTTAGCACTCCTACTACGAATCAAGAAAAGTCCTTAAAAAATACATGTTTTTTTTTTATTTTTTATTCTTGCTTGTTTGCATACGTACGCACACAATATGCGTATGTTTGTATTTTTTGTTGTTGGCTATTTTAATTATAGACTTAACTCTTTAGAAAGAAAATTAATGTTGCTTTAACTTGAGAATATATTCATTTTAACGTCCAAAGAAAAATGTAAATAATATGAACGAAATGAAACAATATTAGTTATTTTATTTAACTATTCTAGGTATGACGAAATAAATGAAATAAAATAAAATATATTTATGTTAATAGTTATGCCACGTGCTTCTTTTATGTTATAATGATTTAAGTATGTAAGAGAAAATCATTAATAAATGTATATTAATAATATTATCAACCTCTAAGATAATTAAATAGAAACTCTATGTAATTACCTATTAATTTTATTTAACTTTTTTCAACCTCCTTTGCTTTATATTTAAATATTGGAAATTAATTTTGAATTTCCTTATCAGACAAATTTATTACTTTGTATATTTATCACTATATATTAAGAAGAATAAATATCAATTAATAAATGAAAGCTTAAAAGTAGTATATTGTAGATGACAAAAGTTGTATTGATACGGTAAATATCTCCTGTTCAAATTTGAAATAAAGTTAAATGATAGTATATATATATATATATATATATCTATATATATATATATATATATATATATATATATATATTAATGAGACTAATTAAATCTATTGTGTTATTCAACATTAAAGTTCTCTTATGTTCTCATGTTATCAGCATGAGTGTTTGATGTTCTCGTTATTAAGGTTTGATATTATAAGTATAAAAAGTACGTTAGAAATCTTACATTATAAAACTATTAAATCGAATATAATAGTTTTCTTACAATAATAACATACAGAACTTTATCTATTATTTAAACATATTTTTTAATACTGACTACATAATAGTTTTAAATATGTTTTTAGTCTTTTAATTTTTAGTAAATTTTAAAATTAATATATTTTAAAACTTTAGACTATAGTCCTCCATCTTTTGAAATATGTGTATTAAGTTCTTTTAATCAAATTGTGTTAAGTTTATTTAACATTTCAATTGCGTTTCATAATAGTATTTGATTTAACATTAAAGAAAAATGTGTTAAATAGTATAAAAAATTCAAATATAATCCTGAAATGCGTATAAAATATCAAATAAATCTAATAAAATTTGATTAAAATGACTAATCTACATATTTCAAAAAATAAATGACTAAATTAGTCTAAAATTTTAAAATAAACTAATCCAAAAATCTAATAAAATTAAGAGAGAGAAAAACATATTTAACTCAAGATTTAATTATGAAAAACACATCATACTAACCGAAACGCAAACGAATTATAATGAATCAATCTTTTTCATTAAAGGTAAAATAGTGTACTGATGATGATTAATCATCATTAATTTTGTGGTGGAGGATCTTATTGACAAATCCATGGGTTCTGTGGCGGACCCCAAGGATGAACTACCGCAATTAAATGGATATTTTAATTCTTAATCGACCTACTAATTGTGTACATAACGTAGACCTTACTGGTTTGAAAATATATGATTAGAAACTTTGACACAATTGATGTAACATTAAGAATATATTTTTGGCCAAACTCAAAAGTTTTACGTGGTCTAGAAATTGAGTTAAGAATAATTTATAATTTAGACACAATTTAGATCGAGTTTGAAAATAGATACACTCGTATGCAATGATTAATTCTAACCATGTTTTATTTATTAATAAAGCTCATATGAAAACATAATATATGTATTAAATTCGAAAATAATTGTGATGAATCGGTGAATGAGTGGTAAATTTAGAAGCGACAGGGTCAGGGAGCATCGTTTAATAGGATAATGGCGGCGCGTAAGTTGCAATATTGCACCAATGGCGTAAATTTAAATAAAGTTAACTAATTTCATTTTAAAACCTCAATTATTTTAGATAAATTACGTCAGCTAGTAGGTGACATAGATGTAGATATGAAAGACATAACAAAAACCATTATTTTAAATGTTTTAGTTTCGTATTCCAAGACAAAAACATTATGTCTAGTAAGAACCCATGTAGAATTAAGATTTTTTTTTAAGTATTAATTATATTTTAGCTAATCAAAACTAATAAACAAACCCAACAAAACATATGAATTGTATTTAACCATTTCTAACAAGTTTAACCACCACTAAATTGAAAGTTATAATAATAAAGCTGTCTTCGTAAACTTGAGTAGGAACATGAAAAAAAAAAAAAAAAAAAAAAACACATTCGTAATTAATATAAATTGGTTAGTTTTAGTTATATTAAGTTCATGTATCATTTCACATATCAGTTTAATCATATCTTATCTGCCTCACATTTGAACGACATCATCTCATTGGTTTTGATCAAGAAATAAATGCTTGCCATAAGTGGCTGTGTTGTGATATGTTACGTCTCTCCTTGGTTATGAAAGTCCACAAAATACTGTATACAAATAAATAAATATTAAATAATCCAATACTGTATTCATGACAAATTTTATGTTGTATATTTTAACTTTTTAATTACAAACAATAATAAAATTTAATTACATAATAGGAGTTGCACGTCTTTTTAAATAATTTTTAAATTATTTAAATTTGTCAACAGATCGGTCCGTATCTATTAAAAGTATCTGAATATTAAAGTTAATGAAAAATCGATCGGTTAAAAAAATAAAAAAATAAATGTTATAATTAATATAAGATAAATATTTTAACAATTATGTTTTTGATATGTATTTATAGTTTTTTCAATAAATTCATGATGATTATGGTTGACAATAAATTTTTGTATTTATTCAAAAAATATATTTTTTTCTTTTTTATCATATATCAAAATATAATGTTAAATTTTCAATTTATAGACATTTTCTTTATGAAAGTAGTTCATGAGAAATGTAGTCATACATTAGTTACAATGTACCGGAAACATTTAAATTGCATAATGACATAAAAGAAATCGAAAACAAGTTATATTAAATATTTTTATTTTTATTTTTATTCTACGTTCTTATAATTAATAAATTATTGGTTACAACTTTTTGTAATTTAGATTTTTATATTGCTTTTGTAGAATATATATATATATATATAATGTTAAATATATCTGTAATCTTTTAATTTTGATACAAAATTAAAATTTATCAGAAAATTTAAAACAATTTTATTTTCAAAGTTAAGTAATTACTTAACGAGTGTAGTTCTTATGATCAGTAAATGTTAAAGATATATTCACATGACAATGTATTAACATGTTGAAGTAGACACATCAACACATGTATACATACCTGACAACATTTGGACACATGTAACAATGTCATTTGTTACGTCAACATATATTTAACATTGTTTGGCGACAATAATTACATTTATTAATTCTGAAATTATGAAATTAAATCATATCAAAATTCAAGACAAATACAAAATCCAATTACATATCATAGAAACTAAAAACAAATTTTTATATAAATATTTATATTTATTTATTAACGACAATTTTTAACTTTTTACTTTTGAGGTGATGAAAGGTTTAAAATAAGAGTTGACAATAAACAATGTTTTCCTGTTATATTAAAAAAAATACTTTGTTTTGTATAGTACAAAATTAATATTTTTTAATAGATAATTAAGTACACATTTGATTTTGTTTTAACATTTTTCACTTGTGTTTATTGAGAAAAATTAATATTAATATAGAATAATTTTAAAGAAATTATTAATTATTTTATACGTAAACAAAAATTAAAGAATGAAATATTATGTTTCATGTTAATGTTAAATGCATGTCAATATTAATTTTTTTAATAATGTAATATATATATATATATATATATATATATATATATATATATATTTAATTATATAAATTAAAGTTTTTGTATTAAGACTACTTTTTTATATATTGTACTAAAATTTGGAATATATTAATACTTGATATATTAAATTAATCGTTCACTTCTTCTTTTTTGTCAAATTTAAAATTTTCACCTTTTTTATTATTTTATTTGGATTAAATAGTTTTTTCATACAATAATATATATAATAATTTCATTTATACTAAGTGTTTTCAATTTGATTTTACCTTTTTTTAAATAAGTGAATGTAATTTCTTTCATCAAAATTACTCCAATATCATGTGATAGAAATTATTTACGCCAAGTATTACTTTTATTAACAAGTTAATTTTTTATAAAATATTATTCATTGTTCATATCACATGTTACCCTTAATTTAACAAATGATACTAGATTTATTTATTTTAGAAATAAAATTTAAAGTAAAAAAATACTCAAAGTAGTAAGATAAAGAAAAATATATTTAATCTTTTATTTTATATGTTGGCACCGAACCCAACATGATATTTCATGAAGTTGAAAAGGGGTGTCTCCAGAAGCATTCTGTGATTGGATGTGCGTGGGTGAGTTTTAATTTTGTTTAGTCACGCATTGATGTTGATGTATCATCTTTGTCATTTTTTACGAGGTATAGAAACATTCAATACTGCTTTCCTATCATCCACTCAATTTCACAGTGGAAGCTTATTTCTTCCATATTTTTTCAAATATAAGTCTCAATTAAATATAAAATATCACAACAAAATTATGATATGTATAAAGTAATTCATTATTAAATTAAAAAATTACATATAAATATGATGTCAAATTTTATAATTAGTTAAATTGTTACATGCTAAAAAGGTTTCACTCTTTAAGGTCTCATGTCACATATTGCTAAGAACATCTCCCAAATTTGTTATTATTTTGTTAGAAAAAAACTAGATTAAAATATTTTTTTTTTGTCAAGTTTGTCGAATAAATTTTAATTTTGTTTTTTATTCAAATAAGTCTGAAATTTCGTCAATTTTATTAACATCGTTTAAATCATTAACGGTAATTAGCAGTGACTGCCATGTGTCATTTTGTGATTTTGTGATTTTGTGATTTTTTTTAATTTTAATTTTTTCAAATGTTCACATGTCAACCCAACCGCGTGCTACGTGTTAAAGTCAATGTTTTATATTCAATTTAGTCTTTATATTTGTTATTTTTGTTCAATTTAGTCTCAATTTTGTTCCTTTCAAAATTGAGACTAAATTTAATTTTTATATAAAAGTTATAATGATGTGAATTTTAATATATTTAATAAAAAAATATGAATTTTAATATAAAAATTATATTTGATCTCAATTTGGAGAAGGACAAAATTGATTATGTTAATAAAAATTGAGACTAAATCGAACAAAAATAACAAATATATGGATCAAATTAAATATAAAATATTGACTCTCACACGTGAGTGCGTTGACACATGTACACTTAAAAAAATAAAAAATAAATAATAAATAATAAATAAAAATTACGAAGTGACTGTTAATGGTTATTAAAGATTTAAACTAAAGTTGTCAAAACGGCTTTAAATTTTGTTGCCTTGTTAATTAATAAGTGAGTCAAGTTGGGTTGGCTCATTAAGTGATCAACCCATGGTGGGTTGAGCCGGTTGGGCCAGATTACCCACTTTGACAGCTATAATTTAAACGGTGTTTGTAAAAAAATACCCAATTGAATAAAATTGATGAAAATTAGGATCCATTTGAAAAAAAAAAATTATGACTGATTTGACAAAACTTAATGAAAATTAGGACAAAAAAGTATTTTAAAAATTAGTTGTAGTTAATATTTTATATATTATTAAAGGGATTTAAATTGAGATACATTTCTTAGCACAATTTATTTATAATGACTGAAGATTTTTAAAATGATATATATGCTAAATCGTTACTATAAATACATAATTTAATAAATCAGAATACTTGGAACTGCTTAAAATTCTTCATATTTATATTTGCAGTTCTGATTGAAAAAAAAAATTAAAATATCGATCTTTAATACATATTTTGGATATACTAAATATATAAAATATATTTAAATTTAAGAAGATATTTAAAATTACATGTTAATTTATATATATAAACAATTTTGGGAGGGTCTAGTCTGTCATTGCTTATGGTAATATAAGTTATTAAGTATGTGCATTTTTGTTAGAAAGATTTGTTTTATTAATAATTTATGTCGTATATATTAATATATTAGTGAAAAGTTTAAGTGATATTCATTGTATCGTGAAAATACATATTAAGGTTTGACAAGTGAATCATAACACATTGAATATGTCTTAAACTGGATTAGTGAAGACTAAGACTATAAAATTGAAAGACTTGTTATAGGTTAGGTGTGAGTCTCTAAAACATACATTTAATACATGTCTTATGTAATATATTAGTGAATATTCTTTGATGAGTTCTTATAGGTTAGGTATGAGTATCTAAACATATATTTAATACTTGTCTTATGAAATATGTAAGTGAATATTCTTTGATGAATATCTGTTTATAATATACATCCATGTGTAGTATATTTAATGTGTTTTTGAAATGAGATAATTATTTATAATATACGTTATGAAATAAAGTATATTTGATTTAATTTACATATATTAATGTAAACACGATTAACTATAAACTCTATACCAAATAAATAGTTATGCAAATTATATATATATATATAGTTATTGGATTATTTAGAGTGTTTCATACAGCTTTTAGTTATTAACTAAGTAACATACACTTATTAACTTATTTTACCAAATGACTTCCACTCGAAGTTCTACTTGCAAATTATTACTAATTAAATTTGGAAAGTACATGCGTATTTTAGTTAACCAATATAGTGATAAAAAATAGTTTTAAAACTTTCGTTTCTAGATAATATTAATATATATAATTTTTTCTAAACTTTATCTTGATGAGATGAGATTTCAATATCTACAATTTTCTTCTTTAATTTAAGATAGGGTCATATATAATATAATGTTGGGGTTAATGTATAAAAATTTATTATATTCAACAATGTGCGGATATTTAAATATAATGAAAATTTTAAAATATAGAATATTATTAATTTTAATAAATGTATATAATATTACGTAAAAATACTGTAATACTCCCAAACTTGATATACTTACTCAAAATAATTTACGCTAGTAATAAAATTCATATTTCCTGTAATTTTATTTAATTTTTTTTTTAAAAAAATATTTACTGTAAAAAAAAATATTGCAAGAAATTGCTACCATTTTTTTTTATAAAATATTTTGTATAAAACACTTTTCGCAATAAATTTTGTAAAAAATACTTGTAAATTTTATAATTTTATAAAAAATAATTACTAACAAAAAAATTACTTTCTAAATAAAATTCTTAAAAAAATAATAGAGAAAAAGTCTTTTCTTACAATTTTTTTAATATAATATGAAAATTTTTAGTAGTATTAGTTCTCTCCTAATTTCTCTTTTAATTTTTTCAATAATATCATTTTTTTAACATAGATTCCCTTTTAATAGAATTTTCCAAAATTGAAATAGCATCATATATTTTGTCTTAAAAAATGTGTGCAGTTAATAGTTACCGTCCATTTTTTATTCTAATTTTTGTTGATATTTTATTGAAATAAAAGTACGCACCAGTGGTTGAAATTGATGCATGTGAAGAAATAACTTGATCCAGAATTTTCCGTTAATTCAGGATGGGAATCAATGCCATTTTATTGTGTCAAATCTGAATTCATAAATATATGCATTTATTTTTATTGTCTTCCAGGATCTGCTTTTTCCATACTTTTCTGAAATTCTATTGGGCTCCTCATATTTTAAAAGAATAAGGAATATCATTATATTATATCTAGGGTTTTATCATGATGAAAGTGGCATAACATAACACACTATTTGCATCAATTAACAATTTTTTTTTTGACTCTCATAACTTTTCTTTCTCAATAAAACCTATTGCTTGATCTTGAAGCTAGATCTTATTCAAATCAATTTGATGAGGATTCTAAAGTTTATTATACCAATAAAAAGTTTTGATTTTTTGAAAGAAGAAAATTCATATATTCTTATAATAGTTATAAATTCAAGGGTTAAATATGTTTTTGTCTCTCAAATTTTAGTCAAATTTAAAAATAATCTTTTTTCAAAACTTTCCACCAATTTAATTTTCTATCTTTAAAAATATGTAAATTTAGTCTTTGTAACCAAATGTTATTAAGTTTATATGACGTTTCAAATGCATTTCATTATAATATTTGAATTATTTACACCGTTTAACACAATTTTACTTTAATGTTAACTCAAATATTATCATAAAATGCGTTTAAAATGTCAAATAAATTTAACAAAATTTGATAAGAAGGACTAGATCTATGTATTTTTAAAGGTGAATGATTAAATTAATATAAAATTTTAAAAATAAACTAATTTAAAAATTTACTAAAACTTTAAGAGATAAAACTTAAGAGATAAAAAACATATTTAACATATTTGATATTAGTAAGATCAATGAGTTATGTCAAAAAGATATGCAATATTTAATTTTCATTCAATACTGAAAAAGCTAGCTAGAGTTGGACAGTTATGAATTGAAACAAAAGGTTTCACCTGCATAATAATGGACCTATCATTCAGCTGTCACTAAACATGTCTTAAGGAAATTAATTATTTAATGTAAGGCTTAATTAATATAGTTTTACATAAATTTTAGAAATTAATTTCTAAAAATAAAAAAGAAAAACAAAGTTGCATCTTATTAGATAAGTAGTTATTGTTGACTTTTACTCACTGTTGACTTGTTTATTAGTATCTATTAATCAATAGCCCAACTAATTGTTTAGATCTTTGTATAACCTTAATAAAATACAAAAAGAAACAAATCACAACTGAAACAAATTTTAATATTGTCATTTCAAACCTCAAACGACTCAGTGTTAACGCAAGATAAATACTTCGAAATATTTTGACATGTATTTAAGATATATATTTAGACGGAATTTTTAAGCTCATCTATACTATTATATAATAAAAATAAATTATTATATAAAAAATAATATTTTCTTATTGAGTTGACAAATAACGTTTTACAATATATTATAATTAAACGTTCTGCAATGTCGTTAAGGTTTAGAAGGCTATATTTGCAATGTTTGTTTAATTTTTAATTTAGATTTATCTTTTTAAAGGAATCACACAAAATTAGTTTCTTTTTTATTAATTTGGAACAATTTAACAATAATTTATCGTAATTTTAACTTTAGGTAACGAGTACAGATTTTTTATTGATTATTATAGTGTTGCCTCTTTGTTGGTATTGAGAATAGTCTAAGTATGAATAAAAAGTTTTATATTGGATAGAAAAGACAAAGTTAAACACTATATAAGAATAAATATCCATAACAACATTGTCTCTTAAGGTTTTGGCGTTAAAGTGGTATCAAAGGTCTTATATATGTAAAACTAATGTCATATAACTATATGAAACCACAATCTCTCGATGATTATCATCATATATAAATATAAATATATATATATATATATATATATATATATATATATATATATATATATATATATATATATATATATAACCTAACAGTTGAACATTAAAATATATTATATTGATATTTTAAATATCTTTTTAATATACTTTAAATTAGTAGTAGTATATTATAAAAGTAGAGTAAGAAAAGTTATATTTTCTTTCTTTTTTTTATGCCTGTACATTCTGAAATGGTTTTTCATCCATATTTGAAGTTTGAACTTTGGAATTATGATACAAGAGGAGTAGGTAGAGATGCTGCTTCCAACAGTTGCAAATGTAGTAGGGAATAGATGTTTGCTCGGATATGTTGTACATGACAAATTTCTAAGAATTGTTCCTTCATATGATACTGGTTTTCTAATAACGGACAAGAATATGGTACAATTTTTTTTCTTAAATTTTATAAAATGATATCTTTTCTTTATAACATCCACTTTTTTTTTTCATTTTGTTCCTATTCCCGAGGCCCTTTTTCCCATCACAATAACATAACACTCATGCAAATTGTCCGTAAAACCCACATCATAATTTCCCAAATCATGATGTTTTTTCTTTATATTTCGGAAAAAGAAACCTAAAAACAAGATGCTATTTAAAATACAATTCAGAACTTGCACCACCGTTTTCCTTAGAAAAGTAAATTTATAGATTAGTCATAAAAATATTTGTTAGGTATAATTACTATTTGGCACATGAAGCACCAATCAAAACTCCTATGACACAAGTAAATGTCATTGGAAGTGATTTTTTAACATATTTAAATTTGTAACGAAAACGATTTTTTGACTAACTAAACATTTTCTGGAATCTAAACTCATCTTTTCATGACATACCCACTAAATGTAATCATTTTGTTCAAATTCAGTTAGTTTTGAGCGCAGCATCATTCATCAGACCACATAGCCGCTACAACCTTTTTTTTTTATAATATCCCCTACAAGCACTTCTATCCATGACACAAAATCTAAAATAAAAATTAAAAAAAACATAGTTGTAAGAAAAAATATTTATATAATTTTGAAGCAAAAACAAAGTGTAACAATATTATTTCACGAGTCCCTGAAGAACTTGATTTTACATTGTTGGGAAGTGAGAGGGTAAGTTTTGTCGTTTTGCTGGGTTTCTAGCTTCTACCTTGGTCTCTCACCCATCATCCTCACCTCTGCTTCCTCCACTTTAGTTACATAACAATAATAATAAAAACAACTGGTACTAAATTTCTGACCCCTACTTTTTTCTTTTTTTTTTCTCATATAATAGGGTCCGATCCAATCCCTTCTAACAAACTGTTCCAACTGTCACCGTCCGATACTTCCACATCCACGAAATCTCTACCGTCCCTTCACTCACCCTTCTGCTATGTCTTCCCCTTACCCTCTTTCTTTCATCCCCTCCGATTGGCTGGTTCAGCGGTACGGTTCCGATGCGATTGGCTCGTTCTCAGTGCAAAATTCCTGAATCCTCTTATCTTCATCGTTCATCGCACTCTCGAATCTTCCTCTTCTGTTATTCTTCCTTTCCCACACCTCTTTGGCGGCGCCGCTTTCCGCACGTGTAGCATAATCCCTGGGAACTTCTTTTTCAACCTGAACGGGACCGATCCAACAATTTGAGATCTACTGAACCGGAGACTGCGGCCGTCATGGAGGATCGGGATGCCCGGCGGATGGCGACTGCTACCAAGTTATCCGATGTGGTGCTCGACTGTGTGATGCCGTACATCCATGACCCCAAGGACCGGGATGCGGTGTCGCAGGTGTGTCACCGGTGGTACGAGCTGGACTCTCTCACACGGAAGCACGTGACGATTGCGCTCTGCTACACAACCACGCCTGACCGCCTCCGGAGGCGGTTCCCGCACCTAGAGTCGCTGAAGCTGAAGGGGAAGCCCCGGGCAGCTATGTTCAACCTCATACCAGAGGATTGGGGAGGTTTCGTTACACCGTGGGTTAAAGAGATCTCTCACTACTTCGATTGCTTGAAGTCACTTCACTTTCGCCGCATGATTGTGACGGATTCCGATCTTGAGGTTCTTGCTTGCTCGCGTGGTCACGTGCTTCAGGCGCTCAAGCTCGATAAGTGCTCTGGATTCTCCACGGATGGGCTTTATTATATTGGTCGCTTTTGCAGGTGATTTTTCTTTTCTTCTTTACTGTGTTTTTGCTGCTTGTCACCTAAATATTGGGCAAATCATTCTCTTTGTTTCTGGTTCTTTTTATTGTTTTCATTACCTCGTGTTGTGTTATTGTTACGAGTAGACTGCTTCCGAAAATCAGGATTGTTCATGCTTGTGATTCATGGAGCAGTTTCACGCTTGAGAGTTTGTGTTTTTATTTAATGTTGGCTGATTATGGATGGTGCAGTTCATAAAAGAAAAATAATTATTTGAACTTTAGTAAATACTTTTACTAGACACTACCACTTATAACCTTTAGCTCTGTTTACTCTATTTACCAAGTTTGGTGAATTCACAGAAACTATAAAAATGAATGCATATCGGTAATTTGATGTTTTTTGGGACTACTACTTGAAAGTGTAATTCTATCAGAAGTTTCTATATATAGAATGGTTGTTGATTAAAATCATACCAACCTATTTACAACTTATGTCATTCAAACATAAATTTCTACATATAGTAAATTTATGGATTTTTTTATATATGTAACAGTCATATTAGTGATGATTTTTAATTGGTTGATTCAATTCTAGTTTGTTGTCTGTATTTCAGACTGTAAATAGAAATTAAGAAGTTTATCAATTCGATTTAGCATATTTGAAGAAACCCTATATTCAGCTTATGAACAAAAAACAAGAATGATAACATAATTCATTTGTGCATCAAAATGGACAATGTTTTAATTGGTAACGCAGTCAGGTGTTTTAATAATTGAGATAATATTTCTGTTTTGGTTTTATAAATTCTTAATGCTTTGTAATGGCATTTTGTAATGGCTCGCGTGGTGTCTTCAATTGGTTTTCAAACCCTGAAAATTATTCTGCAGTTCATATATTGTTTGGGAAGAAGATTTGTTTTTCCTATCCTTTTTCCATAAGATGCTATGTGCCATCTTACTGTATTATTTGTTATTGGTGAGGAGATGTGAGAGTTACTCCGTCTTTTATGAACTTGAAATGAATTGGCCCATTTAATGCTGCTGGAGTTTCCAACAAGTTCATATTACCTTATTAATTGATAATTGATGAGTTAGTGTAAAGAAGATGAAATTCCCTTTTTTTTAAAAAAAAAAAAGAAACAATAACAAGAAGAATATAGAATTCCTTTAACCTTTGATTAAAACTAGGCATCGATACCTTATAAACTTTGAAGAAGATAATTGCCGAAGTGCTTTGAATCCTTAACTATAATATTGTGAAATAGATTTAAACTTGTATTCTTCCTTTCTTTTAGTCTGGACATAACACGCATAAGGTTGATGACATATAATTCAACTTCTAATCCTTATCAAATGAAAAGTGTTTTTCACATCTAATTATAATACTACAATTATGCTTTTAACTTGTTTATTCTGATTTTACTACCAAGAACTTGCCTTATTTTCCATGTTGTGTTGAGTATATTCTTTTGCAGTCATTAATTAAATTATCTCGGTTGTTAATTTTTTTTATTGTAATTTGATATAATTGTTTTTGTAACTTGTTTATTCTGATTTTACTACCAGGAAATTGCCTCATATTCCAACATGCGTTCAATTCCAAGTTTATACTCTTTTGCACTCATTAATTACACTATAAGTTACAATATTCTCTTCTCAATACTTATTTCATATCTAGAATAAGATTCTCTTAGATGTAAAGAATATAAAAAATAGAAATGTTTTGTTGAGAAAGAAAGGAAATCGATGATTTCACTAGTTCTAATATAATGAATATTTTCATTACCAGTATAAATTTTTTCACGCTTTTTATCTCTATAAAATTTCTAGAAAGTATTAAATAAATAAAATGCATTCAGCATATAAAAAATGTAGTTCTGATAATCATAAATCTCGAGAGTAATAGTTAAAGAATTATTGAATAGAATTTTTATTGGGAACTAATGTATTAATTACATAGATTTTTAGATTTTTTAATAAAATAATTCACTTTTTAATTCTTTAAGTATTTCTTTTAGAGTAATGACTAACAACCATTCAACACAAAACAAATGCTAATACCTTTTTCATTTAAAGTAATATAAGAAAGAAATGTTATCGGAGGATTTAAAAATCTTCAGTTGTTCATTTTTGACTTCGATTTTATCCAACTTCTTACTCATTCAAACTAAAGGTGTTTGTTTTAGGAGAAAGGGTCACTTGTGGCTAGACATTGATTTTCCAAGTATGGAACGTATGCCTGTTATTATAAATTTGTGTGGCCCTGACAGTGAAATTTCCTTTTGGCAGGAATTTGAGAATCTTGTTTTTAGAGGAAAGCTCACTTGTTGAGAATGATGGTGACTGGCTCCATCAGCTTGCTTTGAATAATACAGTTCTAGAGACCCTAAACTTTTACTTGACTGATATTGCCAATGTCAGAATCCAGGACCTTGAACTTATAGCCAGAAATTGCCCCAACTTAAACTCAGTGAAAATTACTGATTGTGAAATATTAGATTTGGTGAACTTCTTTCGATATGCATCTTCTCTAGAAGAATTTTGTGGAGGTTCCTACAACGAAGAATCAGAGAAGTACGCTGCTATATCATTGCCAGCAAAATTAAGTCGTTTGGGTTTGACATATATTACAAAGAATGAAATGCCCATGGTGTTCCCTTATACAGCCTTACTGAAAAAATTGGATCTTTTGTATGCAATGCTGGATACAGAGGACCATTGTACGTTAATCCAAAGGTGCCCCAACTTGGAAGTACTTGAGGTAAGTTTCCAACATTCTGTCATTATATTTGCTATCATTGTTTTGCTTGTCTTAATTTCTTTTTGATCTAGCCTTCCACATTTAGCCATACTCCACAAGCCCAAACGTTTTACACAGATTAAAGCACACATGACATTGTAAAAATAATAAAATCAATGAAATAGATATATAGACTATAGTTTAAAGTGCACATGAAATTGTAAAATTAATAAAATCAATAGAATGGAAGTGGGTATTACTTAGAGACAATAGTTTATATTGAATTAATCAACGTTTGAAATATTGATAATCAATTAATAACTGTTCCTTATGGGCAGTCAAGGAACGTGATTGGAGACAGAGGATTAGAAGTGCTTGCTCGCTGTTGTAGGAAGCTTAAAAGGCTTCGGATTGAAAGAGGTGATGATGATCAAGGAATGGAGGATGAAGAAGGTGTTGTTTCACAAAGAGGACTAATTGCTTTGTCACATGGCTGTCCAGATCTTGAATATCTGGCCGTTTATGTATCCGACATTTCAAATGCGTCTCTAGAACACATTGGTACTCACCTGAAAAAGCTTTGTGATTTTCGCCTTGTCTTGCTTGACCGTGAAGAGAAAATAACTGATTTGCCACTTGACAACGGAGTGAGGGCTTTACTGAGGGGTTGTGATAAGCTCAGAAGATTTGCTCTGTATCTGAGACCTGGGGGCTTGACCGATGTGGGACTGGGTTACATAGGACAATACAGCCCAAACGTGAGATGGATGCTTCTAGGGTATGTGGGAGAGACTGATGAAGGGCTTCTGGAATTCTCTAAGGGCTGCCCCAGTCTTCAGAAGCTTGAAATGAGAGGATGCTCCTTTTTTAGTGAGTATGCACTAGCTGTGGCTGCAACTCGACTAACTTCTCTGAGATACCTATGGGTTCAAGGGTATGGAGCATCTCCTTCTGGGCGTGATCTTTTGGCAATGGCTCGACCTTATTGGAACATTGAGTTGATTCCTTCTAGACGCGTGGTTGTGAGCAATCAACAGGAAGAACCTATTGTTGTTGAGCATCCTGCTCATATTCTTGCATATTACTCCCTTGCTGGCCCAAGAACAGATTTTCCAGATACTGTTATACCTTTGGATACTGCAACATATGTTGACACTTAAAGTTGTAAATACCATTTTTTTTCCAAGTTTTTATTTTATTTTTTTGGTTTTCTTCCCTTCAAATCTTTGTTTGTACTTTGTAAGTGGGTGACAATGTTTTAGTTTAGAGGGTTTCAATTTTCTCTGTAATTCCTAGACGATAGCCTTGTAATAAGCTCGTGTTCTTGGCTTCCTATAAACTCTTGCAGAAGGTAGTTCCCTTTCCACCGAAGATGCTCAATTTTGTGAATATAAAGCATGGGGTTGTTTCTATTTCTTACTGTCTCTACCTTCTTTTTTCTCCTCTCCTCGTTGTTCCATTTTCTAATCTTGCTAAAATTGAATTAAATTAATGCAAAAATGTGTTTTTTTTTTCTCCATGAAGTTTTTCTTAATAAGCACGGATAAATGAGTTAACTGTACACAGTCTTCTCTGTATTTTTTTGTTTAGCTGCACTGCCCACTATTTCTTTACTCATAGATGGAGTTTGGATGAGTACAAGGAATTGAGTAAAAAGTTGTGTGTCTGTTTTCAAAATTTTAAAAATTGTCTTTTCTTAAAATAACGATATATCTTTTTCAGCCCCCACCTTGCAATCAGGGTGCTGTCACTTTTGTGACCACTACACCATCAATACTGTCCGATCAACGTTGTATGGAAACAGGACCAGTCGTGGATTGAAAAATAAAAGACCTGCGGTTCAAAACGCCGTATTTAATTTACAATTTTAATGGGCTAAATTTTGTAATAAAAAAGTTTGTTTTATGAAAATACAGATGATTTAAACAAGTATCATTGAGACAGTAAAAAGAAATGAAAAAAAAAATGTACATTGTATCTTATTTGTTCCCCTTCTACGTATATAACTTACATTACTTTTTCGAACTTCTACGTATAGTCTGAGCATGCAAAAGAGGTACTACCGTGAAATGTAAAAAGAAAATTGAAATAAAAGGTTGATCACAACAATCATAAAAGCCCATCTACGTCTGATGAAGACCTATCACTTTCATTACAAATGGGCACACTTTAACTTGTCTTGTTTTACATAAAGTTTGAAGGTTGAATGAGCCCATGAATGGGTGCTTGTTCATGTTGTGGACGTTGTATACACTGCCAAAGTATTCTCTGTAATTTTATTACATTACCAAATTATCTTATTCACATTTTCACCCTTCTCTGTTTGCTTGTTTGTTGAAATTATCTGTAATTTGCTAAGCTCTTGTAATTTGAAATTATCTTCTTTCCATTATGCACAACACAACTTAAAATGAAAGACCTTACGATTTTTCAAAAAACATTTTAGAAATGTCAAACTCTTTTTATGTGTATAAAAATTTGAGAGTATCCATTATATAAAATATAGTACAAAAAAATTATTCATATTCTAATTTATAAATGTGGAAATAGCATTCGAAGGCCTTCGATGATTTTTGAATTTGTATTCTACTATTTGCTGAAATTCAATGTGAAAGTAATTGTGTTTGATGCAAGTGTGTATAGTCTTGCTTGAGTATTTTTCTTGTCTTAGAGTTAAGATTTTCTAAATATTTTTTGTAAATTTCGCAAATCTTTGTGGCATAGTGAAAAAGACTCTCTAAATGTGATTTGTTAGAGGAGACTGAATGTAGATTCCAAGGAATCAAACCAAGGTAAACCTCTTGTCAGTTCTATCTTTTCTCTTCTTATTTTTGTCACGGTATAAAAAATCCAACAACTTAAGCATCCAATCATATTGTTACAATTATTTTAACAAGTTATTCTTTTGAAAATTAGTTCGAAAAGATTAAATTGATCAAAACTTGATAAAACCAATTCACCCTCATTCTTGGTTGTGAAAGATTGGACTATTTGTTTTAACAAAGTGGAGGTGCAATATCATGTAAATCTACCAAACAATATGTTGTTTCATGATATACCATGGAAGCAAAGATTATTTTTATAAATACTAGTGTTGCTCAGACAAATACTTATTATCTACATGATTTATTATCTATATGATTTATCATTATTAAATAAACATATACCTCTTATTACATGGTGGGACTATCGTTGTGAGATATGAACACGTTTCTAAGTGACACTCATGAAACAAGATACATGCACAATGTCGTAATGTGAATCTACTAAGTATAACCTAAAATGAACACCGATATTGTATATTTTACTTACTAAAATCCGGTTAGAGAAGATGTAGCTCAAGACAATTAAGTGTGTGCATTTTCTCGGGTGAAAGTTTATAAGCATCAGGTGTAAGACTCACACCCCAAAGATTTTTCACGCTGAAAGACAATATTTTGTTTTAAAAAATGGTATATTTTGTTTTATTTTGTTTTTAAAATTATATGGAGATCGTTAGAAATTTTAGTATAATTTAAAAAATAAATAAGTAAAAATTATTAAAATAAATCTTATTGTTACAAATTGTTTTAATCAAAATTAATTTTGGAGGTAAATGGTGTTTATGATAAACAATTTTATTTTTTCATTTTTTATTGATTAGTTACTATTTTATTTAATCATATTAATTGCAAATGATTCTTTGGTTTCTCTTCTATCCATAAATACGTCTAAGTGCATTGGGGACAAGACACAACAAACACATCAACTCACAAAAAATGTTATAAATATTTTATTTTTATAAATATCTTAGGTTGAAACACACATGATATTTATAGGTAAGAGAGATAAGAATAATTTGCAATTAATCTGATTAAATAAAAATAGTAACTTATAATTAATAAAATATATTAAAAAATTAAATTGTTTATAGTAACATTTACCTCAAAAATTAATTTTGATTAAAACAATTTGAAACGACAAATTTTATTTTAATAATTTTTATTTATTTATTTTTTAAACTATACTAATATTTCTAACACTAATACATTTAAATATAACATATTTTAAAACAAAACACATTCGTTAAGACATATAGCGGGGAAAGATTATATTGTTGTCTTTTATGTTTGTTTCTGTATATATTACTTTGTGTATGAGTTAATACACCTCAATCTAAATTAATATATTTGTTTTTCTGATAAAAATAAAAATTTGCTGAGTGAAATATAGTTTGCTATACAAATTTGAATTAAAAATTATGTAATTGCTTTTGAGTTAAAATTATTGTATGAATATCTATTCGTCGAACAAATATGGACCAAATGCATTTGAAAATGATTCTTTGTACCGTATATGAGATTCCTTTAGCAAATCTCATATACTTAGATTGATGACCAATACAGAGCAAGAAATTACATAGAATTCCATAAAATGGAACCACCACCAAAGCCATTAATTATAACTCTTACATGAAGTTTTAAACATCAAGATAATATTTCATTTTTTTCCAATCAAAATTGCATATAAAATATGACTATTCAACACTAAAACCAAGTCAAAAAACAGAAAAAAGGCATCACTGATTACTTTTTAAAATTCAAATTTGTATATTTTATATATTTTCTAACATTTTCATATAATGTGTTTATTATAGCTCTATAATACTCAAACTAATCTTTTAAACCAATCATCATATTCAAAACCGAATATCTCAAAGCATAATCAACCTTTGTAATATTGATTAATGAATCTGATATAAGAGCTTATATTTAACTTAATACCGACACATATGTTCAAAGTCTTAAAAGGTAAACTTAAGAAAATGAAATAAACTTTTTATTGATTATAATTAATTTATATTTAAGTTAAGAAAAAGAAATTATATGAAACATTTTTACTAATTAGTTTGTAGTATCCTATCTTCAACTCAAAATTAAAATTTTCTATTAAGAATTGTACTTTAAGTTTAAGTTAACTTCTAATACACTCTTTTTATATAGAGGTATATATATCTCAAATTTGACACTAGACATTAATAATTGGTCCGATAACGAGTGAAACAACATGTAAATTTTAAGCTTAACTTAATATCTCAAAATCAATTTGTAAGGTGAATGTTACCGCCATTTATATTATATAAAATTGTTTTATCTCTAGTTAATACGAGACTTATAACATTTTCCTGAACTAAATTTTTAAAAGCACACATATAATGACGTCTTTCATGCGTAAAATTGATTAATTTCATATATAATGTTTTGAATGTATGTAATGTTTTGAATAGTTGGACAATAAAAACTCTTCAAAACTAAAGAGTTGGTGAAAGTACAACAAAATAGTCATTATTAGTTCCTTTCAACAATATTTCTTAATTATATTGTCATTAAAACACATAATCGAAAACAACAAATGAAAACCGAACCAAATTAAACATCCTCGTGCGTGTTTGGTTTAGTTTATTTTAGGAAGCTGAATGCTTTTTGCCAGCTTTCCAAGGCTAAGACCACTTTTAATTAAAAATAAATACTTTAAAAAAGTTCCTAATTGATTTTTTGCCAAGTTCCTAAGGCTTACTGATTGATTCCTATGATGTTTTGTTTGTTAGAAGCTATTTTTTTGTTGTCTTTATCGTTGATTAATGTTAAATTTGAAATTCCAATTTTTAATAATAAAATACGATATTTTAAGAGAGAAAACATGTCTTAATTTTCTTTCAAAGGAGAAAATTCCAATTAAGCATTATAGTTTAATAAGATTGTATTTATAAAGTTTTGTGGATTATGACACATGCATGATGCGTTTTGGTAGACTTTATAAAATATTTCATTCCACAAAGATTTGCATGCTTAAAATGAATTTAAATTATTTTAGGTCCTTAAACGATTACATTATTATTTAAAAGTTTTGTGGGTGGGACTTATCTTCTTCAAAGTATATTTATTCGATGTTGGATGTCAAACACTTAACTAACTATTATAATCATATAATATACACAACTTGACACATGTTGATACACAGATTTTGATTCTCAAACAGTTATTAGTACAACCGTGTGAATCTTATCCTTATATTTTTATTTTATTGCATATAATTGACAATTAAATTTTATTAGTCTTCAAACTATAGTCATACGTGTCAATATATCTTCCATGAAATTACACACGTCCCTTTGAATCATTATCTACTCACTTTAATTAGTTTATATCATCCTTTCAACTATATAATTATTTTACTATTCTTTTAATTCTTATACACTTTATCAAACTGATTTCTATATTTTTGTTTCAATTTTTATCAAATTCTTATACACTTGTTCTGGTTCTGATCTAAGTTTTTTGTCTGCAGCCATCGTTTGGCACCTTAAAATGAGGTAGGAATATTTAAACTGCACTTACCGCGTTTTTGAGATATTTTCTGTTCATGTTGGAACTTTTGAGCTCTGTCACGATTTTATTCTTAAAAGGTGTCTCAGAAGAGTGGAAGAAGGTATGAATATTTAAATTGCTTTTGACTTCTACTCCTAAACGATGTCAGACTTAGGGTGTACCAGAATAATTTCTTTTTTTATAAATACGATTACATGATATATCAAAATTAAAAAGTTGTGATAAAATATGCTGGAGTAAAAGCTTAAGTAGGAAAATATACAAAAAAAAGAAGAAGAAGTAAATGTTCAATGACAAAATTCTTTGAAAATAAAATAATAAAATTTAAACAATAATAACTAAGTAATAAATTTAAAATAACTCTTTTAATTACTGCACGCTTTTTATTGATATTATGCATCTCATTTTCACTTCATCGCTTTCGGTTTTATTCTTTATGATAAACACAACTTTAGTGTCTCTCATTTAAAAATCAACTGTAACCACTTTTAAATGACCATATAATAAAATCAAGTCGTGGGTATATGGATTAATGTAAATTAGAATTTAATCCTTCTTGTTTAAAAAAGTAATCCTTATTCTTCACACTGTTTTCTTAAGAATATCCTTCTTCAAACTGTTACTAAAGGCATTAAAAAGCTTTCTTAGATTACCTTTTATCTCATAACATTTTCATTTGATGCCATGAATATTACAAGGTATATCTATTAACTCTGTGATTTCTTCATTAATCCTATCAGTTAAAGTCTTTTTAGTTTTCACTTTCGTTAATTTTCTTATGACCATATATATGGAAAGTGGCTTCATAAGAATTAGGTGTATTTGTATTATTCTAAAATGTCATTTGCTTGTAAACTTGATTTCATAGCTACTTTAAAGCTTAATGCACAAGTGACAAAACTATTAATATACATAACACTTTGATCATAGAGTTTATAACACTTTATTGATTCTTTAATACACGAATTATTTGTATTTTATTCATGCCACTTTTCATTTATCTTTGTATTCAATTTTTAGAATTTGCTAACATTTTCTCAAAAGAATGTTGTCGCAATTTTATTTATACAATCTTCTTATATGATTAATAGTTTTTTCTTTTAACTTTTTTTTTAAATTTGAGGTCAATGATAATTTAAATATATTTTTCTTTTCCACCTATTCAAAACACCTTTTACAAAAAATTGTGACAGAAATGTCAAATTTGAAAACGGATAATTCCTCTTATTATTAACCTTAAATATTATCTTAATTTCAAACTTTAAAATGGACAATTTCTCTTATTATTATCCCTGACTTGAGATACTAACATATAAATATAAGTTAATGTGATTGGTAAAAATATATGAAAATTAATTTAGTAAAACATTCATGATTTTTCGCTTGTAGATATTAAATATATAATTTAGTTTTATTTGTGCAAAAGTGGAAAAAAATATCATAACACGTTGATTTTTATTACCGTGATAATTGATTTATAACGTAAAATATTTATAGATTACAGCTACATAAAAATAAATACTTAAATAATATGTGCTATTTCTTTGTTCACGAGTAATATTACAAGTTATTTTCTACAAATCTTATTTAAAAAAAGGAGGAAAAATATGCAAATGAAATAGATGTAAAGTGGGTATGTACAAAAGTATACCAAGTATAGTAAGTTCAATGAATTTAACTATTATACGAGTAATAATTCTATTAATTTACTAAACATTGTATATTATATATGAAAAACAAAAAGGAATACTTTTGTTGAAAATAATTAAACTAAATTGCTCTTATTTTGCTAGTTGGTTTATAGCATCTTGCAGTTATTTTTGTTTATATTTCTAAGAATCAATTCCGTAAAAATGACTACCTCAATAATATGGTTTAATTCTTGTTTTATGCATATATGCCATGTTCATTCCTTTTATAGGTAGTGACAGACACTTGGAAGAAATGACGTAGAATCTATTGGTATAACTTTAAGTTATTATTCAAAAAAAGTCAAGAATATTTTGGAATTAAAAACTCCTAGTACCACTAATATTTGAAGAAAATCAAAAAAGAAACATTTCTAATCTAAACTCTGGAATTGAGATATATATGCTTATTCTCGTGAAGACTGATGAATATAGTCCTTCCAGAACTTGAAGAGCCCAATCTGCAATTTAGTCTAAGGTCGGTTGCTTTATTCCTCGTAATAGTTTGGCTTAATATTTTTTTTCATAATAATATTTAATTGGATGCTTAGTCTTCTAATTTCTAAAATTTAGACGATTATGATCCAAAATAACGTTAAAAGTGGAGTTTAAATTTGATTTAACCTTCCAAAACAAATTTTTTATAAAGTAAATATCCGATAACAATATTTAATACCATGGAGTATTAGAGTTTAAGTTTAACTCAATTTCATAAAACTGATTTTTTTAAAAATAAAAATTCTGATATCATGTTAGAAGTGAAGTTTAAATCTAATTTAACCCGATAAAATTTACTTATAATATGAGAAATTACCTCCATGTTTGATTGATCGAGTGAGAATTAAAGAGGAAGAAAAGTAGATTTAAAGGTTAAAGTCTTAGTATGGTAAAAGATGTGTTGATAGTGCATGGGGAGTAGAATATGCTATGGGGTTCTCAAGCAAAACAAAGAATCAAAATAAAGCATGATGGTTGGAGAGACCAGCAAAAGAAAAGAAGGAACAACGCAAACACAAAAGTGATGCCACCAGCGAAAAAGAGATTGGCCAGCACAGAAATATCAGAGAAAAGGGAGAAGATGATTGGCTGAGAATCAAAATAAATAAAAGCTCACTGTGATAGTGTGAACCGCATTGGTGCATGCTTACGTGAATCTGCTTATTTATATTCTCACCCAATCAAGCATGGGATTCTGCCAAAGTGGAATGCAAACTCGGATTCGACTCGTAAAGTGATGCTCAACTTGCCCTTATTGCTCACACAAACCAAATGCTTGATAACAATCTCATTCTAAAACCCACAAAAATTAAAATTTTGAGTTGAAGATAGTATCAATCTGTGTTACGTGAGTTCAGTTCAAATCTCACTAATGTTGAGTGATTTTACCTTCGAAAGGCCTATCAAGCAGATACATAACATTATTACTATATCTGTGGCTTGTTGGATAAGGATGAAAGGTTCTGATATCTGAACCTATGTTAATCAGAGTGTGATAATAGAATTCAATAATTTGTGATGTTTGTCATGTTGCTTTTGAGACATAGCATGCCTGAATGGTACATCATATGATTGGGTCTCCAAAGAAATAGACATGATCACTGTGACTAAAAAGATAAAGAGGAAAACTTCAGAAGAAGAAGGCCATTCCAAATTCATTGTTTAGCACTGGAACATGATTGTTTCTTTTATGATGATCAATAACCATGAACTAAGTAGCTAGCTTCAGGTCATCTACATTAATCCTACAGAACAATGATCTGATCCAGTGGAATTTTGTTGGGGTTGTCTGTGACTACAGTGCGTGAATACCGAAAATAGCTTCATTATTGAAGTCTCTGGGAGCCATGCCGAAACCTGGGGCTTTTACCTTGGCATAAGCCTCATGCAAAGCACAGTCATAGAGATCCTGTCCCTGCATTTTCAGGGCCATGGAAGTGATATCAGACGAAGACGACACAAACAAGTTGTCACTGTTTGGGTTGAAAACCATGAGTGATCCATCATTGCAGTGGCTAGTCCAGTCCAACTGGACTTTTGACAAACTATTCATGGGCGACACGTTAAATAACGGAGACTTGATCTTATCTGATGCAGCAGTTTCTGTAAGATTAACAGTGGTTATGTCATGGATGCTTGGTCTCCTTTTATCTTTTCCTCCAGAAACCTTTTGCCTTATGTAGTACTTCTGTGCATGGCTAGCAACTTGGGTGGGAGTTTTTGTCACCACAAAATTGCGAGAAATGTTTCTCCAATCCCCTTTACCATACTTCAGAAGTCCCATCAGAAAACGTCTGCAATTCAACACCGAAATCATCAAGTACAGGAACCAAAAACTACAGAGATTGAAGTACCTCAAAAAGTGTAAATCGGTGAAAGAAACTCACCTGTGTTCTTCTTCAGTCCAGGGAACCCCTTTCTTTCTCTCTTGATCAGAACCTCTGACAGGTGCAGGCCTTCTTCTGCAACCATCATAGTTGTGGTTGTGAACAAGCTCAAAGGTGAAAGAAGAGGCAAGATAACCAGGAATTGGAACACGCCCTGCTTCAATTTCACTCACATCTTCTTCCAATTCCCTATACTGCTTGATCACATCGAACACGGTCTTCCCAGGGATCATGGCTGCAACCTTGAACCATCTATCTGGGGTGTCCTTGTCATATATAGCAAGGGCACTTTCAAACTTCTTGTTATCTTCCCTGCTCCATTCTGTGCTCTGGCTCTCTTGCACAAACCAATTTGAATCTGGCATAAAACAAGGAGGGTACAGGGTTTCCAATTCCATACCTCGAACCACAACCATACAAAAACTTTAGTTCAATTAAGTCCCTAAAGTGATGGATCGAAAGGGGTGCTCGTAAAACACAGGAGAGAAACACAAACAAGAAGAAATTATAGAGCTTTGAATCACTAGGTGCACACAGATTTCAGAATCTTTTGCGCGTATGATCAAGATAAAGTTGAGAATCTACAAAAGCCATACCTTTTAGATTCGTACAAAATCTTGGAAAAATCATGTTGTACCAGAATTTTGGTGTGTGGGTATGACGAATTCTGAAATTCTGAAACTAAAACAACACAGATGTTGCTGTCTTGTGGATGAAACCAGGAATAAGGTAGAACCTCTCACCCCCACCAAAGAAAATAAGGTTTTTCTAAGGTGATGATCCTACAAAGGTGAGGTCCACGGTAAGAGAGAAAATTTTGAGAAGCTAAGAGGAAGATGATGCATAAAGCTAAGATCCAATAAAGAAAAGAGAGGCTATTTACAATCAACAATGGAAAAGTTGGAAACAGGTTCTCTTTGTCGTTTCTTGGTGACCAAGCAAACTTTAAAAGCTAATGCATGTATCAAACACATACATGTATATGTATATATACATAGATTGGAAACTGAGTGCTACTTATTGAGTAGGAGTAGGAATCAGGGTATCCAACGAGATAAGGAATTAGATTTGGATTTCTTGGTGGTTGTGTAGTGATTTTAAAGCAGAGAGAATGGAAAGAATTTAAGGGTTTTTGTTAAGGTAATAAGATTGGGATTAGAGTGGCACACTTTCTACTTTCTATTTCCATTCTTAATCACATACTCAAAAAATGTTTAAATATAATCAAGGGTAAAAATAATAAAATATACAAACTTTTTTTAGCGGAAAAGTACAATTTCCATTTAGATAAAAATAATATTTTCTATTTTGACATTTAATAGTCTTGTCATCTTGTTTATAAACTATTTTTTACTTATATACTTTGTACGATTTTCAGATATATGTTAAAAACATTCATATGAAGTATAAAATTCAAGAATCAAACCATTTTGTTCGTGTAAGCATGTCAAATTAATTTATAATTTAGTTTATCAAATAGCAAAAAAAAATCTATAGAAGCATAAGACTAATCTTTTCAATCTTTTCAATCTTTGCATGGTTACAGTCAATGGTTAATATTTATTATATTATAAAGTGTACTTTAGTATTTCAAAGATGCGCCTGTAGCTCAGTGGATAGAGCGTCTGTTTCCTAAGCAGAAGGTCGTAGGTTCGACCCCTACCTGGCGCGTTGTTTTTTCTTTTATTGTCTTTTTCTGCCATCCAAGCAAAAGCTGCCAACATAAACTACCGAAATCCCAAAGGTCTTTCTTTTGATGCAAAAGATGGTGCTGAAGTTGAACATATTAAAAAAAACAACATTAAAATTCTAGAAATCCATTTCAACAATTCGAAGTTTTATCAACCACATTCATCACATTTTGTGAACCCCTAAACTGACAATAGAAAAAAAAAAAACAGCTTTGAATTATCTACAGCAAATATTTTATTGATTTCTGCTACAAATCCAACTTCACAAACTGCCATAAACAACTTGATGTGTTCCCCTTGGGTGGTGACATCACCTCTCCAGTGTAATAATGTACACTCTCGTTGTCTCTCAGATTCCAAATTTCGTTCCTTTTTCTTCAGAAACTTTAGCACTTTGGAAGGTCGTTGGGAGGTGGAAACGTGGACTCGTGGGGACCCTTGCCGTTGTCTACTATGAATGCCATCTTCAGTCCCCATGTGGTGTGTACTTCTAAATGGCAATGCAGGAACCAAACACCTTCACAGTTCACACATTATAAACATCAATTTAGGCAACAGGAACTACATGTTGATAACAAAGTTTAATTTTCACGTATGGTAACTGTAATAGATTTTACAAATATCAACAAACTCACTGTATATACAGTTATTTCCGATTCATCGGTACTGTAAAACCTTCTATGCTGATATACTATTTAGTCTCTGTCATAATTATGCATAATAATTGCATGGGAACTTTTTGAAACACAAACAAAAACACAGAAAGTGATCAGAAACTACCTGGGTTATTTGCCCTGAATCTGATTGCTGCCCATCCACCATTGGGTACCCCGATTGTGTTTCTCTCAACTGGGTCAACAAGATTAAAGGCTAATGGATCCTTCTCTGGGTCAAAGTTCCCTAGCCCCTGCCCTACGACAAAGAAATTGTAGCCATGCAAATGAAAGGGGTGATTTTCAGGAGCTATCATTGCAGTGCCCTGGAGAATAATTTGAACTGTTGAACCGAAATTCAATCTGTACAGTCTTGTGCCATTATTGGTCTGAATATTTGCCGGTTGAGTACCAGTATAATTAAAAACAATAGGAGGGTATGCAGGGAAATCATCTGTAAAAACACCCCTGACGTTGTAGTAATGTGCTTCAAGAAGTGATGTTGTCGGCAACAAAAAGGTGATATTGTTAATAGCAGACACAAGCCTGCTCCCAGTGAGACACGTGTCGCATGGGTTAAGGCCAACGGTTATGGCAAAGAAAAGGGAGTGGTCAACGGTTAATGGAACTCTTGCAGGGTATTCTTTGGAGTTAAGGCTTCTTAGGGAATCAATGAAGTGAGTTGTTAAAGGAGTTGCATTCAGTGCAGGAATGGTGGTTAGAGTTGTTGTGGGATAAGGTGGTGTGGTTTTGTAGCGAAGTGTAGCAATGGAAGTAACGTTGTCAAAGCCTATGGGGGCATCCATGAATGGAGTAACTGCTATTAAGTACTTTCCAACACCTTTGTCAGCGGACAATAAAACATTGGTGGTTTGGCCAGGACTCATGAATATTGTGTCTGTCTGAAAAGGTTTAACGTAGGATGCATCTGCTTCAACCACTGTTAGCTTGTGCCCCGCAATTTTGAAGAAGAGTTCATCGTTCAAGGCAGCGTTTATGATGCGCAGAAGATAGGTCTTGCCACTTTCGACATGTAGAGTGTAACCTGCACAGTTTGATTAAGCTCTGTATTTCACCATCTGTCAAAACATCCTGAAACTGTTTCTTTCTCTTTTGTATTTTTACTTTAGCTATAACATGATTGATACTATAGTATAGCTAATTTTTGTTTTACATTCTTAAAACTTACATAAAAAGTAACGAATATCATTGTTGTTAATATTAAATTATTGAAAAAGAAATAGCTAGTGTATAATATCAGTACCCCTAGAATTGCAACCAGGAAGTGGTCCTGTATGACCATTGATGGTATGAGCATCGGATATGTTGGGTGGAAGACCAGAACTTTCAGCCTGATTCAGCACTGCTTCAACGTCTGATTTCCACCATTCACCTGCAAATTATAAAAATCAAAGTTAATACAAAAGAATGATTAAATTTCATATTTTTAAAACAGATATTAAAGCCAATTTTGTCCAAGAGACAAAATACATTTTATCATATCATGAAACTCACCAAGAATGATTATCTTTTCTTTATCTGGTTTGGGAAATGGATAAGAAATGCCTCGTTTAGGTAATATAACAATGGCACCATACATTGTGGCTCTTAACCAAGTGATGTGTGCATGCCAGAGAAGTGTGCCTCTTTGACCTGTGATGGTGAAGTTGTACACAAAGCTCTGCCCTGGCTGAATCGGACATTGTGTGACATATGCTGGCCCATCAGACCATCCACTTCGAAGCTGTTTGATTCCATGCCTGTCATGTTTCAAAGTTTATGATGCAGTAAATTTTTCTGTTGCCAACTTTCTCAGTTTCATGCTATTTATTTAGGTGTAAAAATTCTCACCAGTGGATTGTAATATTGTACTTAACATGGTTAGTGACCCTTACAAGTACAGTATCATCTTCCCTTGCATAGAGAGTTGGCCCTGGACATTGTCCATTGACTGTGACCAATGATTTCGTGGAGCAAAGCTTTGTGGTATTCTTCAAGATCACCTGTCACATTGACCAACATTAACTGCTAATCATGATTTATGATATTGTTTTTATCGTAAGAGTAGAACTTTCAGTAATTTTCACTTGTGTTGGACACTGTCACATAGGAAGTACTTACACTAAACTTGTAATGACGCACCAAGGATTGAACAAATGGTGAGAATGAAAGAGCCACCAGAAAAATTGCCAGAAGGCGTGACTCCATTCACTTGAGAAGTTAATGTGTTTGTTTTGTGTGTTTCTTCAATTCTTACTTTTGGCCCTTGTTTGTCTCCTTTCTTTTGAATACTAACACAGGACCAAGCAACCTTATAATGGAACAAACTATGATGCTATGTCGTTTTACAAGAGGTAGGTGACTATAAAATAATGCTAGTCATGTATTTTAAGCGTTACAAAGTTTTCTTGCATGCTACACAATGTCGCTCTTAGTTGTCCACTTCGATGTAAGACATTTATGTTATTTTCAGCCGACAGAAACCCTCTGAATTGAAAAATACTTCTCAGCTAAAAATACTTTCTTTTTCTAATTATCAAAAGCATGTTTTATAAATTTTCTTACCCATCTTTTTCCCATGTTGAAGGTCTAATCCTCTCTTCCAGAAGATACACCATGCACTGTTGAACTGCCGCAGCGGGTGATGATGATTCATTGATTCACATTTAGAGAGAGACTTTAACATGTCATCAACATGAAATTTTTATGGTTGGGCTATGATTTTCAGCTCATCCACTTCACCCTTGATTGGATGTTTCAAAGGGTAAGGAGAGCACAGACAATTACACGCACAATCTTGTGCTGTCAAAACCAACTAAATGATTCAAATGGCGCATCTTTTTCAATGTGGTTTTTATGATTGTTTGTCAAAAGATGCTGCGTTTGTACTTCATTAAAATCACTTCGATGCCAAGATGTTCAAATCTCACATTTTTGGCGTTGTTAAATAATGCTCAATCCTTCCCAACTCTTAAGATTGGAATTGAAGATTTTGATTCATCAACACTGCTAAAAGGGTTATCTTCATACCTCACATATTTGGTAATCAATTCACGGTTAAGGGATTTTAACTGTTTTCTTGTGTAGATTTGAAATGTGAACTAAGAAGTTTGGTTGAAAGAGATGCCATCTCCTTTCTAACAGTTAAAACGAACACATTACACAGCCACTTGCATTGGGATATGTATGCTGCAAGATTAAATGCAGACACAGAAGAAAAGGTACCAACCAACGCATTAAGCATATTACCCAATAGTTCAATTGCCTTCATTCAGTAAGCAAAGTAAAAGGGGACCCAGGAGTTAAAAATAGGGGAATAACAAGGTAAAAGACAAATTATTGTCTGTTCAACATGAAGTTTATCCACAACCACACATGGTTTAGGAGTAAACCATGACATTTTGTAAAAGACAAAATTTTTATACCACACTAATTGCAAGACTATTTAGTTCTTTGCTGGTGATATCATTTGCACTTTGATTTTTTTTATTATTCAGTCTTCGTAAATGTTTATGTAAGTCATAGAACTTCTGAACTAAAAGGACATGAAAGGGCACAATGTTTCATATGTTGAAGTTAAGGAAGTTCTTTCACAGAATAAGGTGAGTAAATTCCTTTACAAGTAAACAGTTGGCCACACCCCAAGTTGAAGCCCTGAGAAAATGACACAGAGCCCTTTCGCATAACTTATATATAAAAAAAAATAGTTGAGACAATCACACTAGAAACATGTTAATGACTGTATTATATGACTTTCAACAGCAAAATTATCCAAACCAGTCCAACAACAAAGTAATTGAACCCCTGCAAGATTGTAATATATTTTGAAAAACTAATTTGTGCAGAAAGTACATGAAGGAGTGTGTAATTGACTCCTTCTACTTCAATTATGACTCGAAATTTTTGTCTTAAGGAGAAAGAAAAGGGTGAAGATTGACCCCACTTTCATGTATACGAACTGAAAAGAAGCTAAACGATGTTCACTATGCAGGTGAAACATTTCTTGAAGCAGATACTATGGCACCCTCGATCTTATTGATGCAAGATTTGTACAGAAATCCAAGATAATCCACTATGCTGTCCTCAGATACATCTTCCAAAGGGTTTATCTGGAAAGACCACTGAATAAGAGTTGATTGATCGCCATAATGAACTAGTTTTAGTGAGTTTATAGATCCATCTAAACCTACATTGCTAGCTTCCATTACGTAAACATAGGTATACGATGATGAGTCCATCGAAATCAACCTCTCCCTGATCCATGACCTTTCTCCGTCTTGTTGAGGAAACATGAAACCTGAAACTAATCTAACATAACCCGGTTCATCTTCATCTCCGGCCAGAGCGGTGCATGTTTCCACCATTGGCATCCATTGAGGTAGTCTTTTAGTTTCAGAGACCAAGCTCCAAACCTTGTCAATGGGTGCACAAACTATGCCACCAACTGAACCATGCCATTTACCATTTCCCACTTCAATAGCCTGCACACATGAATGAAGACTAAAGTAATCTCTAACTACAACAAAAAAATGTGGCAACCTTGTACTGAATCAATATGCACTTAACTTGAAAGAAGGAATTAAATATATAATATTTCAAAAGTGTACGTAAATTGCAAAGGGAAGACGCATACACATACCATGTTTATCTTTATGATCTTATCCTGTTGAATTTATTGGAAAGATCTTTTTAAAATGTAAGTGCATATAGCTTACACATACTAGGCTGAAAGTTGTGTTGAAAACAGCACGAAAGTTAGATTTCTAATGCAAAAAATTCTTATAGTTATAAAATATGAATGCAGCATCTATCCCACCAAGCAATCGAGATATCCAAGACAAATTGTCGTGTTCTTTCGAGAAAGAGAAAAAAAAAAAAAAACAGTGCCGATGATAACATTTTGAACTGATAATCCTAGGTCAGACTTAGATGTTTCCGCCTAAATTATTAAAATTGTCACACTTTTGTGATATTGTAGGCATATCTTACGGAGCATAATATTATTTCCTTTCCTGTATCTTGTATATTTCGTTTTTGCTTTACAGTGGCCTTTTTGTTTTTTTGGGATCGACTTTAACTAAAATGTGTAAAGATGAGTTCATTGATTATTTTTTTTTTAAATGGATCAAGTCATTAGGGTAGAGAACGATATTAAAAATGAAGTCGTCTTTCACTTAACATGTTATTCTTTTTCTTTTTTAAGTGAAACCGTACTCTAAAAGACCGATTTCTATTTATAAAAAGGTGAAGTCGTCTTCTTACATGAAACTTCACTTTTTTCTTTTTACATTGAAGTTTTAAATTTTTATTTTACCTTCCTCTTAAATGCAAAATTTAAATTGTCTTGACTAGCAACGATTTCCTTTAAATGCAAATTAAAGTCATCCTGACATTTTTCAATTTGTACTTAATATACATTAAAACCAGTTGTCAAAGATTTTCATTCAATGTTTATTTAATTCTCTATGAATATCACAAATAAAAAGCTGGATAAGAGAATATCACAAATAAAAAGCTGGATGCCATTAAATATGCATCAATAAAGTAAAATAAAAATTTAAAACTTCAACATTAAAATTAAAAAGAAAATTGAAGAGTAAACTAGTCATGTACGAGGACGACTTCACTTTTCATATGAATAAAAATCGGCCTCCCACAGCACGATTTCACCTTTAAAAAAAAAAAATAACCGGTGGATGAAAGACGACTTCACTTTTAGTGTTATCCTCTACCCTGACGATTTCACCCCATTTTACAAAAAATATTTCAACGAACCTATTTTTACAAATTTTATTTAAAATCAACAAAAAAAAAAGCCCTTTATAGTACTTTACATCCCAGTTTCTAAAATCATGACATAAGTGTTTATAAATTTTCATGAGGAGTTGTTATCAATTGTGTTGGGAATCCTAGATATGGTGTAACGAAGGTATAAGAATGACACAATTGAGCTACTCGTGGTCATGATTGATTTTGACAGAGGAAGAGTGTAATTTAGTAAGGGACTTCGGAGATTATTAAGAATCCAAATACAACTCCAAGACTCATAAAATTACTATATTAAGGATTAAAGTTAGTAGTGGTGTCATTCTTTTACTGGAATTTAACTTAAGTCTTATTTCTATTATATCTTTATAATTTATAATAAATTCCAGAAAACCATCAAATTGTATCTCTATAGAATAAAATAATTTTTATAGATAGAGGTTAAATTGAATTAGATAAATAATTGAACTACAAATATAATAAAACTATTACTGTAATTATTATATAATAAAACTATTATTGTAATTATTATTTTTATCTTGAGATAAAATTGTTATTGTTAAGGGATAATCGAATAAAATGGATAGAGAGTGATGTTATTCATTCTCTTACAAAGATTTAATTTAAGTTTGAATAATGATATTTTTATCCACTTTTTTAATTCACTTTTAACTTATCACTCTAATCATTTTTAAATTATCACATCACACTATTAAAAGAAAAATTTAAAATAAATAATTACAAAATAATTGAAGCGATAGATAAAAAGTGGATCAAAATGTCATTATTTAATTTTAAGTTTTATTAATATTGTATCTTAATGATAAAATTCAGAAAATTCATTGAATTGTATAGAATAATTATTTTCTATTAATAGTGAGGTTAAATTGAATTAAATAAATAATAGAACTAAATATGATAAAACTTTATTGTTAATTAAAGAATAAGATTGAAAAAAAATATATATATATATGAAAAAAGAGAATCAATATATAAATATAGATATAGATTATACTTAAAATACTGTATGATGTATTTAATATATTTGTAAAATACTTTAGGTATTTTATAACCACTTAATCACCTTTTGTTTTTGTATATTATATTATATTATTATAATAAATTATCTTAAGAATAATTATCACATTATTATTTATAAACTCCAAGTCATAGTTATTATATTATATTTACATTACAGTTAGTCGCTTTACTTGAAAAGTTTAAAGATTTTATTTAATTAACTACAGTTGAATTCGTTGAATATGTTCGATAAAAAAACAATTATAGATATTTAGTTATAAGTCCAAACTTCTAAACATGAAGACTGGATGGACTACACTCATTCAACCCAAGTTCATTAATATATTCGGTTATCATTACCTTTCTATTATATTTTTATTATTTTTTATTTTATATATATATATATATATATATATATATATATATATATATATATATATATATATA
>Ga0214542_1000805_pt1 | contig 60230 bp, 23 predicted proteins | sample CNSS1metaG_FD_160096 | JGI IMG/M metagenome (GOLD analysis project Ga0214542, IMG submission 160096) | Root nodule microbial communities from cowpea collected in UCLA plant growth center, Los Angeles, California, USA - CNSS1 | ecosystem: Host-associated > Plants > Roots > Nodule | place: USA...
GAGTCAGAGTGTAGAATAGGAAAAAGAAAAAAAAAAAAAAAAAACAGAAAGGAAGAAGAAAGAGTGATTCAGCTCTAACGAGGCGATCATATTTCTATCTGTTCTAATTCGGACAACAGACCCACCCTTCTCTGCAATTAGGTAAATTTATCAACTTTCTATTTGTTTCTCACTACCCTCTTAATTTTGATTATTGTTAGTTGAGAACGATGATTGTTCTCTGTGTTGTTGAGTCATCACCAGTTTGCACTTCTTTTTTTTTTTTTTTTTTTTTTTTTTTTTATAAATTTTTTCTTGTAATATATGCAGTTGCTGACTTTGAGGCGAGAGAAAAGTGTTCGGAATCTCCATAGGTTTCTGTGAACATGGCGAATAACATGGCGGCGCAACTTGCTGGTTCAGAGATACATGGATTCCACACATTGCAAGGTACGTACTTCACTGTTGATTTCTGAATCATGCCTAAGTTCATTTTGATCAAGTGTCTAAGACCAAGACCAAGAAGTAGTTTTTTGTTTCTTGTTAGTTTATAATTAGCGATTAGAGTAATTTATATGGATGTTGTGAGTAGTAGCTCTAGATGTTCAAACACTGTGTTCAAGCATTTAATTGGAGCAAGTTGTTCCCTAGGTTTGATAAATCACCTGGTAAGCCTACTATTGCGTTGCATGGATGTTAGTTTTTGTCATCTGGGGGAGGGATTATCCCCTGAAGTAGATTTTATTTAGGCTATGTCAAAAGGAAGGGAAATCTGTCTTGCTGTTGTTCTGACATGTTTTATTATATATGCCTCAGATTTGGATGTGGGGAGCATTATGGAGGAAGCGAGAACCAGATGGCTTCGTCCCAATGAAATTCATGCCATGCTGTGTAATTACAAGTATTTTCCCATTAATGTCAAGCCAGTGAATTTGCCAAAAAGTAATTATCATTTAACTGTAACTTCATATTTAAATAGTGGGTGCATAGTTTCCATTCTGCACTGCCGTGTACTTTCTTATAGATATTAAATTATATATGCATCACTTAATGTCCATAAAATTTTTACCTACTGGTAGAAAGCATTCCATGATAATCATATTTTGGAACTTTTGTGCTTTCAAGCTTATTTGCTTAATTGTAAGCTTCTACACCTTTAATTATTGGTTTTAAAATTTATTTTGTCTCATTTCCCTCAAATCTCTTTGTAATCTTCTGGTTTTACTCACAATGATTTTCTTCTTTCAGAAAAACACACGCCAGTTATTTGTTTATGACATGAATAAGGCAATTTAAAATCTAACTGCAAATGGCTTCGTTCATGTATCTGATGGAATTTCATATAGTTATTTTGCATCCAAATAATTTTTCACTATTAGTCATAAGACAATGTCAAATATCCAGTTAAATGTTATTATTATTATTATTATTATTATTATTATTATTATTATTTTATTATTGTTTTGTGTGTGAACAGGCGGTACTATTGTCTTATTTGATCGCAAGATGCTTAGGAACTTTCGAAAAGATGGGCACAACTGGAAAAAGAAAAAGGACGGGAAAACTGTTAAAGAAGCTCATGAGCACTTGAAAGTGAGGATTTTCATTCTTTGGTGTTTTCACTTGAGTTAATTTTATTTTAGTTTTGTTTCTTTAACAGATTGTTTGGGATAGTTGATCATTGTTAATGTGGAATGTGAATGAACTAAACACTGATTAGACGTGGTTAAATGTTAAAAGACATAAGGCTTCTTGGAGATCAGTTTTCTATTTTACCAATGCTGTTCAATTTATTATGTACTCTCCATAAATAGTAGTTTTTTAATTAGGGGAGTCTGGAGTCGAGTTGTTTTAGATATCATCCACTGTTAGATTTGTAAGTGCTGAAGTATTTAACTGGTGATATTTAATTTATATTATGCATTATCTTGGCTTTGTATCATATGATTTTTGTATAATGATCCAGTATATCTATCTTTCTTTCTGGGTAGTATTTTCCATTTGGCAGATAGATCAGTTTGTGGCTTTCTGCTCTTAATTTTATCATCAAATGTGGTGTTTATTATGTATGATGATAATTCCTTCCTCTAGTTTTTTGTTATCATTGATCAATTACCATAATATCTGATTTTTTACTTTCTTTTTTGTCATTTATTTCTTTTCCGCACCCAACAGGTTGGTAATGAAGAAAGGATACATGTATATTATGCACATGGTCAGGATAACTCAAATTTTGTGCGAAGATGTTATTGGCTGCTTGATAAGTATGCATATGAGTTGTCTCTTAAAGCTCCAATTTTAAAATTTTATGCATGTTCATTCTGCTGAGTTATGCTGTAGTATGGTGCTTCTGTTATTCTTGCATTTGTTGATTAAAGCATAAAATTAAAATAAGTTTGCCAATAACATGTGACTTAAATTCTTTTCACTATTTTCTTTTCAGGAGTATGGAACACATAGTCCTTGTTCATTATCGTGAAACACAAGAGGTAGTGTTAAAGTTCAGCATTTCCACTATTTTTTCCCTTTCAAAAGTTGAATTTAACCTCACGAACCGTGATTTATGTGTCTTGTGTATGTTGTTTTGTCTCGAAGGAAAACCATACTCATTTATTCATTAGTCAGTTTGTTCACTATTTCCTTTATCTTTTTTCCTTTCAAAAGTTCAATTTAACTGCACAAACCTTGATTTATGTGTTTACTGTAGTTTTGTCTAAAAGGAAGACTATGTACATCTTTAGTCATTAGTCAGATTGTGATCTACTGATCCTTTAGTTGTTAATGTAGTTTAATGCGTTTGAATTTGTCTGGATACAGCATTATTCTGTCTATATAACAATTTTTTCTTACAGTAATGTTTTTTCAGTTGGTCTGGATGGAGACCTCATTTGTTTTCTCTGTATAGTGTGCACAGGCTCTTTCATAGTCTTGATTTCCATTATATTTGTTTGAACTTTGAAAGATAGCCAAGTCCAACAATGTACTTTTAACAGTTTTGATGATGAATATATATAAGCTCCAAGAGCTGATTTCAAGACAAGTGGGATAATAATTTTTTTAAAGTCCAGTGTTTTGGTCTTATTTCATAAGTTGGATGATTGCGCAGGCCTTGACAAAATATTAACAGAACCATCATTAGTATGAGCATGAAAGTTTATTATCTAGCATCAAAAGATGTCGAAGTACAGCTTTATACATTCTACCGTATTATATAATCCTCTTTCCTTTTACTTCAAATTTGTCTAGACTTGGAGTCTACTTGTCTCCATTGTATTTCTTTTTAACTAAATGGTAACTCATGGCCTTTATGGCAGAGGTGGTTCATATCATATCTGTGAAATTTTTTAAAAGAATTGAATGTTGTTTTCCTTGCAGTGGTATTAAAATCGTTTGCTAATGTAAAAGTTATGTCCCATTCATTGTTTCATTATGTTTGTTCAAGATCTCACATTAACTAAAGACATGACAATATATAGTATATAAATGGGTGCAAATATTATCTTACAAGTCAGTTTTATGAAATTAAGTATACTGAAAGTCTACTTTCTCAAAATATTGAAAACTGCATTTTAGAATAAGTTAATTTGTTTTGTCTATAATCATAAAATCTAGTATTCCAAAAACACTTGTCAGTTATAGGATTTGATCATTTAGTTTCTCTTAATGACACTTAGAAGTTCAAACATCTTTATAATTAGAAACAAACTTCCATTTGTGTTCTAAATTTTATTGTGAACATGGATATAACTTGGCTTTGTTGCCTTTGGATTGTTGTTTGTGATACAGATGCAAGGTTCTCCCGTCACTCCTATAAATTCACACTCCAGTTCTGTCTCTGATCCTCCTGCACCATGGGTTGTATTAGATGAAATAGATTCAGGGACCACAACCACATATGCCGGTGGTGAGAAATAACTTATACTTTTGTTGTATATCTTCTTAAAAGTTGTACTGTTGAAAGCTATCAGTATGAAGGGCTCATGGCCTTTGCTTAAAATATCATATTTTAATTTAGAAGATGGCAAGTGTTTGTCTGGAAACAACGGCTTGCAAGAAAAGAACATGCCTTATTTTTATTCTTCTCATCTTTCCAAAGGAAGCAGAAAATAATATTTTTTTGTTAGTTTATAAAGCTTCGAATCTCGTATTGTTTGGTTGATAAGGTGTATAATCTCATCCTTTCTGGTTGGACAAAAACAGACATGAGTGGCAATGTAAAAGACAAAAGTCATGAACTGAGACTTCATGAGATTAATACACTTGAGTGGGATGACCTAGTGGATGCAAATGATCATAATGCCTCTACCATGCCTAATGGAGGTAAATTGATTAAAGCAAAATCAGCCACTTTTTTGGAGTGCATCATTAATTTATTTTAACTTAATTAACTTTTTGCAGGCAGTGTTGCATATTTTAATCAACAAGATCAAACTTTACTGAATGGAAGTTTCGGCAATGTAAGATAATTATCTTTCCTTCATTTGTATTCATTTTTCACGTGAGTTCTGTAAAAGACAGTTAGTTCTTTGACTTTTTTCTCTTCTTACATGGAAAAAGAAATTTTATTCGATATAGACTGAGTGAAGCACTGACAATAACTAGGGCGAGGATAAAATATCCTCTATTCTAATATTAAAAATGGAAAGGACAAGAAAGGAAAAAAGTTTTCGATATGCAGCAAGGCTGCCCAAACTCTCGTATGTTGATAGTGGAAACTCTCATGAAATAACCATGAGGTAATCACCACATAGTAGCCAAAAGTACAAACCTCCTTAAGCAAACTAAGCAGATAAGAGATTCTAAAATGGCAGGTGGTCTGCTTCAACCAAACAGGCCAAAGAGCTGCAAAAACTGCAGTGTCACAACTTTTGCCTCCTTATTGTCTGTCCTTTGAAGTTTATCATAAGACTTTTTCATCCTTTTTTAAGTATGCATATAGAGAATTTGTTATATTTCGTAGACAACATATTTAATAGATGTCCAGGCATCAGCATTTCAATTTTTTTTTCACTATCAGATTATTGTTTCTATTGGATACATAAAAATATGAAGTGCAAAAGTGTATCTTGTTGATCATAATTTTTAGAGAAGAGAGTGTGGAAATACTGTAAAATAACTGCTACTAAATGCCTAAAATCCTGCTGAATACACATCAGATGGTTCCTAACAAATACACAAAAAATCATGGGTCCTATAAACAAGCAAGAATGTAAAAATTAGTTCCATGAGTCATCCAGTCAACAGTTTCATTATTCGTGATAAGGATTTAAGATACTGTTTTCCCTTTATGATACTACTTTCAAATCTGTAATCCCGTACAGAAAGGTGACGGTCATTTTGAAGAAGAGTTCTTGAAATTATAGTGAATAACCTGTTTATTTTATGTTTTATACCTCATATCTGTATCTGTTTTTTTTTTTTGCTTCCTCTTTTTCCTCCTTTGTCTTGGGATACTTGCTTTGTAATAGCCACTCCTTTGGTATACTTGTTTTGTCACCAGGTAGTCAACAATCTATCTGCAGAAATTTCTTCTTTTAATTGTCTTCCTCAACCAATTGCTGGGAGCAACAGTGTTACTTACAATTTTTCAGAAATTGCTACATTTCAGATGATGGGCAATCAAGCAAATCCAAATGAGCAGAGGAGTAATACTGTTTCTTTAAGTGCCGGATCCTTTGACCCTTTGGTCAGTGATAGATTGCAAAGTCAGGACAGTTTTGGAATGTGGGTGAACCACATCATGTCTGATTCACCATGTTCAGTAGATGACCCAGCTCTCGAGTCACCAGTTTCATCTGTTCATGAACCATATTTGTCCCCGGTAGTGGATGGTCAGCAAATTTCTCAGCCAGAACAAGTATTTACTATCACGGATGTATCCCCTACTTGGGTGTCTTCCTCTGAGAAATCAAAGGTTTCCTTTTCCCTTCTTGTATATCTGCTTGATATCAATTAAGCATATCTTTCTTTACAATTAACTCTAATGTGTGATATTTGGTTTCTCATTTTATTTCTCAGTCATTTCTTTCAATCTTGAATTCTTGTTGAATTCCAAAGCTGAAAACTGCAAATATATAAACTGAGGAATATGAATAACTGGTATTTTCAGTCTAACCAAAATCATTCTTTAATTGGTGCTATGAGTTGCTCTTTGGTACATGCATGCAGTGTGTAAATTGTAACTGTTTTAACAGAGTACATACTATCTGCATGATGAATTCACATGTTTGCTACCTGTTATTTTGATTTCTGAATTACTTTACTTGCAGGTCCTGGTGACTGGATTCTTTCATAAGGATTATATGCACCTTTCAAAGTCCAATCTATTATGTGTCTGTGGTGATGTTAGCGTTCCTGCAGAAATTGTTCAGGTTGGATTCTATCGGTGCTGGGTACCACCACATTCTCCAGGAATCGTGAATCTCTACTTGAGTTTTGATGGCCATAAGCCTATTAGCCAAGTTGTTAATTTTGAATATCGTACTCTTGTCTTGCATGATCCTACATCTGCAATGGAAGAGAATAGCAATTGGGATGAGTTTCGACTACAAATGAGGCTTGCGTATTTGCTCTTTGCTAAACAACTGAGCCTAGATGTCATCTCCTGTAAAGTACCACCTAATAGACTTAAGGAAGCTAGGCAATTTGCCCTCAGAACAGCATTTATTTCCAATAGTTGGCAGTATTTAATCAAGTCAACTGAAGACAACCAGATTCCATTTTCACAAGCAAAAGATGCCCTCTTTGGAATTGCGTTGAAAAACAGGCTAAGGGAATGGCTTTTGGAAAGAATTGTTCTAGGCTATAAGACGACTGAGTATGATTCACATGGCCAGAGCGTAATCCATTTGTGTGCTATTTTGGGATATACTTGGGCTGTTTCCTTATTTTCATGGTCAGGCTTGTCGCTGGATTTCCGTGATAGATTTGGATGGACAGCTCTTCATTGGGCAGCATATTATGGAAGGTACAATACACAGACACCCCACTTGTTTACACTGTTAACCCTTCTGCAAATACATTGACCAAAAAATCCTTTTCTGATGAGGTTTCACCAGTCATGTTCTTTGTGTTCCTTCTTTTCCTATATAAAACCAGGCATTAAAATAGTCAATTGAATTTAGCATGACCTTTGTTAAGTGGGCTGCTTGAACTTTGAATGAAAATTTTCTTATATATTTGTATTTTCAGGGAAAAAATGGTTGCTACTCTGCTGTCTGCTGGGGCAAAGTCAAATTTGGTTACTGATCCTACGCCAAAAAATCCTGGTGGTTGCACTGCTGCTGATCTTGCTTATATGAGGGGTCATGATGGCTTAGCAGCTTATCTTTCTGAAAAATCTCTGGTTCAGCACTTTAATGACATGAGCTTAGCTGGAAATATCAGCGGCTCGTTGGAAACTAGCACAACTGATACAGTAAATTCTGCATGCCTTACTGATGACCAGCAGAACATGAAGGATACATTGGCAGCTTACCGAACTGCTGCTGATGCAGCTGCCCGCATACAGGCTGCATTTAGGGAGCACAATCTAAAACTGAGAACTAACGCAGTTATGTCTTCCAATCCAGAGGCTGAAGCACGCAAAATAGTTGCAGCAATGAAAATTCAGCATGCGTTCAGGAACTTCGAGACAAAGAAAATGATGGGAGCTGCTGCTCGCATTCAGTGTACATTCCGCACATGGAAGATTCGTAAAGAATTTCTCCTCATGCGTCGCCATGCTGTTAAAATTCAAGTAAAATTTTCTCTGCTAGTTGGCACATACGTTAACAGCTGATTTGGTTGGATAAATTGACTAACGTCCATGTTACAATGCAGGCTGCTTTTCGTTGCTTTCAGCTGCGGAAGCATTATCGCAAAATTCTCTGGTCTGTAGGTGTGGTTGAGAAAGCGGTGCTGCGTTGGCGTTTGAAGAGAAGGGGCTTCCGAGGGCTGCAGGTCAGAACTGCTGAAGTGGGAACTGGAGATCAGGATAAGGAAAGTGTTGTAGAGGAGGAATTCTTTCGAACTGGTAGGAAACAAGCTGAAGAACGTGTTGAGAGATCAGTGGTGAGGGTTCAGGCTATGTTCCGGTCGAAGAAAGCACAAGAAGAGTATAGGAGGATGAAAGTGGCCCTAGATCAAGCAAAGGTGACAGTTAAATTATACATACATTTCATTAGTACTAGGAGGATTTGGTTTTGCATGTTTGTTCACCTGTAGATCATTCCTTTGTGCAGCTGGAACGGGAATACGAGCAACTTCTTAGTACTGAAGTTGACATGGAACTGAAGGCATAGCTTACCCAAACAGATTTTTCTTCTAGGGGTGCAATCTTTTTTTATATATCCTGTGGATCTTGTAAGTTCCCTTTGACCCTTTTAGACTAACTTAATATCCTAGAATGGGACATCATATTAGGTTTTCATGTGTCATTGGCCTCTACGTTCAATTGAAACACTGTGCCACCCCAAATATTTACAGAATACTAGAATAGTTACAGCTACAAGCCTGGCCTTTTGCCTCAAAGATAGGAACTGAGGCAACTAAAGGCGCCAACACATCTTCAAAATTAGACTGTATGTACAAAGAAACTTTTTGTTTCGTACCATGTCCAATATCAGTGATCTCTTTAATGATTACAAGGTTGTTATATTATATGATTCTCGCCTCAATAACTGTTTTAAAATAAATATTAATTCAAAACCAATTGTATGAATATTAATTTAGGCAAATATGTATGATTCTGAAGAAAATTGTCCATTGATTGGTATTTTCAGTAACACGTTTATAAGACTATAAGGTTAGGGATGGAGGAGTAAAGTTGGGACAATATAGTCTCTAACTGTATGTAGTAAAGCTGAGTAGCTTTGATTCAATTTGAAGCTGCCTTGGCAGCAAAGTACAGTGCATGTGTACTTCTTAAAGAACAGGCTTAATAATGTTTTTTTTTTCTTTCTTAAAGTCATATTCATATAACTTTTAGTTAAAATAAAACATGCCCTTTCATTTTGTACGCTACTTCTACCTTCGTTTGAATGGAGACGGACATAATTATAAGGATATATTCTTATTTGAAAATTAGAACGGATTATTAGATCTTGTGAGAATGATTTAAGGTTAAAATATGACATAATTTGTTTAATGTTGTGTTTGCATATGCTTGATTGAAATGTGAGTAACTTTGTTATTTGCATCCAGTAATATTCGATGGGTGAAAAAAGAGAAGCAAGGAATATATGAAACATTCCTCTCTACTGGGATGAGGAAAAACAAAGAGAGACCCACCGATCAAATACAATTTTACCTGTTTGAAGTACATTACTCCGATGCATTCCTTTATTGGATACTAATAACAAATATTAAATAATAATAATAATAATAAACACATTAAAAACAATAATGATAATTTAAATAAATTCGTTAAATTTAAAAATCATAATAAAAAATAAATTCATAAAATAATATATAAAATAATAAAATATTAAAATAAAAATAAATCATAAAATAATAATAATAATAATAATAATAATAGAAATTTAATAAACTTATAATCTAATAATTAAAGTTAATGTATATGATAATTTATTAAATATATCAGTTTATAGTTTTTAAAAATTTATTATGTCAATCAAATTATTCAGAAGCTCCTATAAATTTCATTCTCATTTCTTTTCATTTTTCACTCTGTTAATTCAAATAAAATATCACTTTTCACTCTCTTTCTTTTACATTTCTTTATTTTTCTTATTCCTCAAATGTATTCCTTAATTTGAATTCAGTCTTAATGATCCATGAACCTTTGACATACAACATTGTATTATTATCAAATAAAAATAATTCTCTCATCTGATAGGATATCTATTTAGATAATAATTAATGGATTCATGCACTTGAAACAAGCCTCTACACACTTTTCTTAATCAAAAGTACTTATTTCAGAATTGTGTTTCTGAGCACTAATTTTCATTAAATTGTGCAATCATAGTCAATAAATAAGTTGTTTTCTTCAAATAACTCAAATGGGTACCAAATTCATTGCCAACTTGGAACTGCAATCACTTATGAGACCTCTCTCAAGCCGCTTTTATTGAAAACACGAGATTGTGAAAAGTATCCTAAGATTACCAACCACCAATTTCCCCAAGATTGTCAACAAGAACGAAAAGCACTGTGAAACATAACATTAAAAGCCATTATTTATTACTCCTGTAATTTCAATAACCTATACAGAAACAGCAACACAAGCTTAAATATTTCATAACAAAAAGTAAAATCACCATATTCAAGCATTCAATTTACATGAGCAGATTCGTCTAGAAACACACACTTGATGTATTCTATTTAATGTACTGAGAGAGCCACTGAAAGCCTTCACCATAACCCATCTTGCGGACAATACTGCACATGAAAACCTCCAACGGACGAAGATTGGAGTCAGCCAAATTAACCTTGCCCTTCCCTGTGGTGAAGTTACTGAGACCCATGTGATAGCGTAGCTCATCCTCTGAGGCAGCATAAGGTATGTCAATCTTGTTTCCCAATATAAGGAAAGGCACATTTGCAAGTGATTCATCAGAAAGAAGAGCATCCAACTCCTTCTTTGATTCTGAAAATCTTTCTTTGTCATATGCATCAACCAGGTATACAACAGCATCCACCTACATCCTCATCATATCAGTATGCAAATTACAGTTTCTAGCATCACAATAATTGGATAAATTTAATTTGGATTCCCTCCTTGGATTTTTTTTTTTTTTTCACTTTGTCGTGCTTTCAAAATACATTTATAGATACTGATTTTTATATTTTCACGTATGTTAAAAAGAAGTTTAACATACCAACATTAGTCTATTTTTTATACTCCGTATAGGACAACACAAAAAAATTCCAATAGAGTCTGGACTCCTTTCAAAACACATTTATAGATACTGATTTTGATGTTTTAACATATGTTAAAAAGAATTTAAATATACCAACATTAGTCTATTTTTTCATACTCAGCAGAAGATAATACAAAAAAAATCAATACAAAATCTGGACTCCAGATAAGTTTCATGTTCATGTCAATGTTTCGATTTGAGAAGTAGATGGCTACCATGTAAGTGATTTGATATGCAGGTTTTAGCCTTCCTGATACTCAATTGACCCTACACCTAAAACCCCATCACTCTTCCTATAATATGCAAGCAGCAAAAGAAAAGCCATGCAGAAAAGATACTTCCACAACCAGGTAATATCCGTTGCGTGTTAAACCAGATTTCAACCAGATAAAAAATGTGTTAAACCAGATTTCAACCAGATAAAAAATCTGTATCACGCAGCACTGTTTTTCTTAATTGGCCAGAAAACCAGCTAATGCCAACAATTGGTAAAGGAAAAACAAGACAGGACTCAGAAAAAGGCACAATAATTCAGATTATATAAAAGAGGTACACAATTTCAAAATAAGAACTATAGATACAACAAGCAACAGTCCCTGTTTTGATGGAGATCAGAAGGATATCAATAAATAAAACATTTACCTTGTTAGAATTGCATTGAAAATTACAAAGGAGCAAACAATTTCATTTTCCAATAAAAACCTAACATTTTAATCTATTAAACAAATAACACATTCTCAACTCTTTTGGTGCGTTGTTTGTTAAAACTTTTCCTCATACAGCATATACATTATTTAGCATTTGTCAAATCCATACTCAGTAACATGGTATTTACAATACAGAAAGTTCGAGCATGCTTTGAACCATCAATCTAAAAACCTAATAATAATGTAAACTCAAACTACTATCCTAACAAACCATGCCCAATAATACTTACAATAATAGTAATGAACTAAAGTCATTCAAGTGTCCTGTATTCATAAACATGAAACTCAACAAGAAAATGAAATATCAATTGACATAAAGAATAAACAAACCTTGGCGTAATAATCCTTCCAAACCCTACGAGCAATCTGGTGGCCACCCAAATCGAAAGCCTTAAACTTTATCTTCCCAATACTCAACTCCTCTGAGGTGGGATATTGAGTAGGTTGATGCTGAACTAATCTCTGCACAAATTTTATTTATCATCAAAGAAAACCTTCAAACTCATATACCCTTGAGCAATAACCCAATTATAGGAAATCACAAAAAGCAAAGTTAAAACAAAAAAAAAAGTAAAGAAAAAAACCTCATCTTTGAGCATGTGAAGCAAAGTGGTCTTGCCAGCATTATCTAACCCCAGGAACAAAATCTTTGCCTCCTTCTGCCACAGTCCAAGACTTGCCAAAATTCCATAGAACCAATCAAAAAGAAACATTCTTTCTTTTTAATAAACAACAAAATCTCTAACGCTGTCAAAACCGCCGGCGACCCCCACCCGCGAAGCCAAAATAGGAAAATAAACTTCCTAAGTATTAATTCTGATGAAGAATCCACAGATAAACCAAGAAAACGCAACACCAAAAAGAACAGGTGTTCTTTTCCTTTTCTATTTTCTTATGTTTTCTGCCTTCGGTTACTTCTCATCACATCAGAATATATATTGAAGAATTGCGGCCACCGGCTAGGCCGGTGAATAATATGGGCTGAGCAGCCGCAGAGAGCATCGAAGCAAAAAATGTTTTATTGAGGGTAAAAGAGGAGATACCGGAGTAGCCTGTCATTGGGTAAAAATTCCAGTTGTGAGAATTTGATTGGTTGGTACACGTCACTGGGTTGAACAGTTTATATATATATATATAAAATAAAAGCACAGATTTTTCAGAAACAGTTAGCTCCAGAAGAAGCTAAAGAAGAGAACAAATAAAATCTACAGGGACGTGAGAAGTTGTTGTCACATAATTACGAAAAGAATGGCGTGTGTGAGAGGCGTTTTTCAATTCCTTTCAACCTGAAGAAGCAAATGTACTGCACTAAAATGTTCTTCTTTATTTTTCCCTTTTATTTATTTTTTCACTTTCACAAAATTTACGGATTAAAACTCACAACTATTAATCAATTATATGTGTGTTCGTATTTTTAATTTTTATAAAAATTTAAATTAAAATCAATAAAAATATATAACTAATTTTTAAAATAGTTATTAAATATAAAATTAAAAAAATAAAGAAGTAAATATGTTTTTAATCCCTTAATTTTCAGTAAATTTTGAAATTTTAATGTTAGGTCAAATACTATTATGAAGTGTGAAAGATTTGATTAAGAAAATTAAATTCACGTCTCTCGAAAGATGAGACACTAAATTGGTCTAAAGTTTTGAGATGGACTAATTCCAAAATTCACTTAAAAATTAAAGGATCAAAAATATATTTAAATCAAAAATAAAATATGTATATAAAAAATATTTTTAAAATAATTGTTAAAACAAAAAAGAAAATTAAAATAACGTTAAAAAACAAATTATTTATAAAATAATTAAAGATAAAATTAAAATAACGAAATGTGAAAAAAAAAACATCTTCATTATATAAAATTATAGATACATACAATAACGAAATTTACTCTACATGTATTTTTAAAATATTTTATTCATTAAAAATAAAATTAACATTACATATAAAACCTTTTTAAAAGAATCAGATTTATGGAATTTAGATATTGACAACAAAAAAATTGTTAATAAAAAATATACGCCCGAGAGTAGCTATAATAATCAATATTACATTACAAAATCATTGCACAAGACATTACAATAACATGTTATCGCTATGTAATATGTGTGCAATTTCTTCACGATTTATAAATACATCAACAAAAATAGTTGAGTTTTTTTTCTTTTTATCAATTTACTCGTTTTCAAATAATTTAATTTCCAAGACTACAGTATTAACAATGTTTTTTTCTATATCCATTTCTAATTCTAAGTCCTTACCATAAGACATGCACAAAGCTATTCAGAGGCACTTTCTCTCTATTTTCATATTTGTCAAACATCATCATCAGATCACAAGAGAAAGAGACTAGAGAAATGCGTTGGAAAAAAATGTGGAAGAAGACATCGCCAGATTTATTACTGTGTTCCTTAAAATCATACATAGTCCCTACAACAGAATCCAGTGTTTGAGACAGAAAATATCCCCCGACAAGAGAAAACTTCTAAAGATACAAATTGTGACACATAACATCACTGCAGTTGTATCAAATAATCCAATGAAAATGAAATCATCAAAAGCAAAAACAAAGATAAAACCTCTTCTGATGTAACTGCAGACTGTGCTAGTAGATCAAAGAAAGGGGGAAACGATGACAGAATCTACTTAATGTACTGAGACACCCACTGGAAGCCATCTCCATATCCCATTTTGCGGACAATGCTGCACATGAACACTTCCAGAGGCCGAAGGTTGGACTCTGTGAGGTTCACCTTCCCCTTCCCTGTGGTGAAATTGGTCAGACCCAGATGATAACGTAGCTCTTCTTCTGATGCAGCATATGGAATGTCAATCTTGTTCCCTAGCACAAGAAATGGAACATTTGCCAATGATTCGTCCGAAAGCAAGGCATCAAGCTCCTTCTTTGATTCTGTGAACCTCTCTTTGTCATAGGCATCAACCAGGTAAACTACTGCATCCACCTGAAAAGCAAAGTGATTGTCAATTCGAAAGCATTTTCAAATAATTCTAAGCACCATTCTGTCATTGCACATTAAACAGCCGTTGATGAAGAAAGTAGGAAATCACCATCATCAATAAGTTATAGCTCAATGGAAACTAGCCATGCATGACACACTTGCAGAAAAAAATTCTGAAACAAAAATACATACTTGAATTGGGAACGTTGATAGGTGATGACCATCAAACTGATTTCATGCTTATCTTATTGAATATCTCTGTGCCTTCACGGCTAGGAGAATGCATCAATTTAGATGTTTGCGCTACTTCTTAAATTGAATAGATGCATCTACTCTAGCTCTTTCAGAGATTTATAAAACTTTTCTCTGTGTGCTCTTTTCTTTCTAAATCATCTGGACTATGTTAGACATGTCAGGAAATATACTAGTAAAGCACACCCTACAACGTTGAAAGAAGTGTTATCTGTAAAATTTATTTTCACAATCGATATTTAGCTCTCATGAATCAGATCATGAATACAATTCGAAATCTAAATCAGTGAACACATATGAAAATCAAGTCAGATGTAAGTGGAGTTAAAAAATTACAATATATCTTAAACAAGAGGAGACAAAGTTGTAGGAAGCCATGATCTGATATAAAGTAAGAAGTTTGAAGTGTTTCAGAACAGCAACAGTGCATCAGCAAAATATGACAGGAATGTAGAGTAGAGCCAAAGCTACTCGTTATAAAAAGCTAGCAGGCACATCAAATAGGAAGTAAACAAGAATGAAAAAGCCAACCCTACAGCCACTGGTGGATCTACAAAACATCAACAAGTCGGCAAGTCCAAAGACCTTCCATTTAGGAAGAGAGGAAACGTTTGACCAAGAATCAAACAAGAAGAACAATGTTCTATCACATCCAACAGAAAGCAAAACTTCACTATGAAATTAGCCGGAAACATTTGAAAAACATGCACATGTATAGCGGGGGGAGTGATTGGTGACAGAGTGAGAACAAATGCCCACTGGCCACCTAAATAAAATCTACCCCTTTTCTTCAGAAGCACAAAAGAAGTACCATTTTCCAGAAGCAAAATATCAAGATTTGAAAAGAGAAATCACAAATCTACACATCCAATTCCAACTGAAAGCAAATAGTCCTAAGGCACTAACAAGGACAATGCACTAACTATATTAATAGCAGGGGGCACAAATGATATCAAAGTAGGTCTAATTTTTATTACAAGGCACTACCAAGTCTCGCTTGTAAGAAACTGAAAAAACCCATAAACTTTTGCGTATCACAAGAATTTATCAATGAAAAGGTAGAAAATCCGAAATTGATAGCCCAAAATGATTGAAGACATTGACCTTGGCATAATAGTCCTTCCAGACTCTACGGGCAACTTGATGACCCCCCAAATCAAAAGCCTTAAACTTGATCTTTCCAATGCTCAATTCCTCCGAAGTGGGGTGTTGGGTTGGCTGGTGCTGAACTAATCTCTGCAATTGCATCAAAAAGATAGAAACTTTTTTCAGTAAAGAAAAAAAAATTAGAAAAAATAAAAGGGTATCTGACGTTAGGGAAGAGAAACCTCGTCTTTGAGCATGTGAAGGAGGGTAGTCTTTCCGGCATTATCGAGACCGAGGAAGAGAATCTTGGCTTCTTTCTGCCAAAGGCCGAGGGAAGCTAGAATGCCATAGAACCAGTCGAAGAGGAACATGCTTGAATTGCAGATGTAGGTGTTGTGTCGGTGTTGGGGGAGAATCGAGAAGTCCCAGATCGAAGAGGAGAAGGGAAGCTAACCTAGATCCCACCAAACCAAGTCTTAGATTGATTGTCTTTTTAGGCAATTAATTCAATTCAGCGTTTCAAACGCATGTGGTAGGAATGCTCCTCTTTTTTCTTTTTCTTTTTTTCTTCCAAACACCACATCTAACTAAGAACACACAGGGAGGGACCCATTCCTCTAAACAACTTCTCTACTGTGACTGTTATTTTCATTCTATGCAACAACACACATACTTATTATTATAAAATAACATTATGAGTATGACTCCATTAAATATTCCAAGAAAAATTTATAATTACAATGACCAAGGGAGTATATCTATTTGATTACTCAAAAACTATTAAAACATAACTCATTGGATTCAATCAAATTTGTTAATTAATTAAAAAAATTACACTAAATCAATTATTTTAATGAACTATTAAATTATTTGAAGAATAAAATTAATAGAGATGTGAGTTATTCGATAGAATTATAAATTAAAAACTAAAAAAACAGAAAATGTATTTGTTAATATTAACTCTCAACTATTTCACAAAGCATTCAAATCAATTTTATGTTTAATAATTGGGCCTCAAGAATCTTGTTATCATGGGCCGAAAGCCCATGTCTCCCTTTACAGCAACCCACGCCACTTCCGATAAGCAAGGGTATTATCGTCATTTCAGTGAAAGTCCTAGGGTTTTGCCTCAGATGGTGGTAACATATATAGCTATATATTCTTCCCAATGAGTTCTGTTCCGCAGAAAACCCTAGCGCAACCGGATCTTCACGATTAGGGTTCGATCTCTTCGATTTCATTTGAATGTGTTTACTCTTTTTATGTTCTCTCTTCGTTGTGTAACTTGTTTTTCATTGAATTGCAGAGATGGCAAAGTCGAAGAACCACACCGCTCACAACCAGTCCTACAAGGCCCACAAGAATGGCATCAAAAAGCCAAAGAGGCATCGCCACACTTCCACCAAAGGGGTACTCTCCTCTTCTTCTATTATGGGTTTTTCTTTCTTTATTGAGTTGCGATAAAGTAGTTTCGAATAATTCACATTTTATGCAAAAAAAAATGTGATTTTTATTTGTTTGAATGGTTTCTCGCTGGCAATAACTGTAGATGGATCCCAAGTTTTTGAGGAACCAGAGGTACGCGAGGAAGCATAACAAGAAGAGCGGTGAAACAGCCTCTGAAGAAGAGTAAAGTGTCACTCTAAGATGGGGCTATGATGATTATCTCCTTTGATTTATTATCCGAGCCCGGTGTGTTTTGTGTCAAATTTATCCTTATTAGTATAGTCATTTTTATGAGTTCATTTAATCCAGAGAATGCAGTACTTACTCTTATAGCATCTTTGCTTGTTTTTGTTATAAGACCTTTCAAATTTTATCAATGGATTATTGTTTAGTTGCTTATGCTTTCGGTAACCGCTATAGAATGTTTACCTTTGATTGTATGCATGTTAGTGGTAATATTTTGCATATAGTCAAGGAGTTTGATTATTCGTAGGTTGATGATGAATTTTTTGTCAAGTTCATTACTAGTTGACATTGTTATCATAAAGCTAAGGAAAGAATCGTTCATTTTAAGCTGTCTCTGTGTTATGTTTTCATATTTCAATTGCGTTTATGTCTATAAAATTTCATCTAGGTAGTCGGAAAGATCGGATTTTTCGTTTACTCAAGAAGTTGATTATTGTTATGGAGATTACTTTTTAGGTCAGATATCTCTGAACATAGTCTAGTGAAGTCTTTTTTTGCTGCTATTTTAGTTTGATTCCACTCTTGAACCAGGGGCCAAGAGTGGTATGATAGCAAATGATTAACCATTAAATCCAGGATATTACTGTAGTGAAGTTGAACAACTTTTTTTTCATTTGGAGTGTATTTGTTTTGATAATTTCAAAAGCTTTTGAACTATGCGAAGATTTTTAAGTATAATTTTTAATAAGTTTGTTAGGCTCGATTTAGTTATTCATGTATTTTTTTATCGCGCATAATTTTTCCAGTACTGAAAACCGATGCCAAATCCTTGGTGTTTCTAAGACACGTCATCCATTAGTCTATGTAATTTTGATCGTAGTTTTATCATGATCTCTTATGTTTTATGCCATTCTTGTAATTAAAAAACTTTTATGTGTACACTAGTCATTATAATTATGGTTATTTTAATTAGTCTCTTGTATTTACATTAAAAGATTGTTCTGGTGTGGAATAAACAAAACCAATGATCAAGACTTCAACCAACCAACGCTTTATGTTTTACTTAAAATTGTGATCAAGACTTAAATATGTGATATTGCTAATCCTTCAGAAAATACTGCAGTAAAATGTATCAGAAGAAATGCAATTTTTTTGAGTAAACTATTAATTTTGTGAAGAAATGACTATAAAAGGTTTTTTGTAGTCGCTAACAGTTTCAATAGACTTTGAAATAGTTAATCTCTCAAAACTGTGAACATTTTTTGTTAGCTTTTGTTAAATGGCAAATAGAAGGGAAAAATAATTTGAAGGCCACGTTAATTATCTACTCTTAATATTAATTATCTATTTGTAATAATTATCTTTGAAGCTTGAGAAATGGTAATCGGGGCTGAGGAATTAAAAAAGAAAACTTGTTACGATTGGGGCAAATGTATTTTCTGTATGATTCCGTAAATATCTTTTCTGATCAGTGTCCCCTGTCATTGAACTTATAATTTTTATTATTTATGCAAATTATCGCTTGTATTCTTGTTATTAGATTGCAAAGTAAATAAAGTCCGTACACATTTGAAAGTTGCAAGTACTTGACCCTTTGCATTTTTTTTATACAATGTTTACAAAAGTAATGCTTTGTTGATAATTAGTGTCGCTTAGGATTTGTTTTTGTTTCCCAGGCAACTACTTTAAATATTACTGGTATCATTCAATTACAAGCAAAAATAACTACAATCACATATTTAGAATAGTATTTAAATTCGTTAATATTTTATTTCATTCAATAAAGATAATTTTTATAAATTACTCTTAAATTATATCTATTAAGAATAGTGTGAGTTTAATAATAATTTTTGAAATAGTATTATTGAATGAGATCTAGGAAATTAAAACTTTCTTATATTTAAGACTTTTTCTCATATTTGAATATAAGGGGGTAGTATTCTGTTTAAATTTTTTTTAGAGATCAAATGTTATTAAAGAGAGGGAGCATTTGGGCATTTTAAAATGATTTTGTAATTTTTTTTATCCATAAGAATTAAAAAATATAAGGGAGTTCATAGCCCTACTCAGTCAACTGAGAGAAACTTAACGATTTAGCTATTCAATATTTCAAATGCCTAAATAACATATGTATTTAAATGTTTTCTTTCTCTTTTATTCTTAATCTGGTATTTTGGGATTATTAAGCAAGACTTCTATAGTTGAATATCACGAACAACTTCTAACAAGCTACAAATGAATAACTGAATGGGGAGAAAGTTAATGATTTATCTCAAATCAGAGTAGTTGAGTGTGTTTGGACCAATTATAATAATGATATCATTTCAATAATAACTATATACAATTTATAATCAAATTTAGTTTTTATTTAAATTTGTTGAAAAAAATAAGTCTTCGTTTAGATGAAAAAAATAAGTTTTTAAATAATATAAATGTGTCTCCAGTGTATGTTAATATTATCTTCCTCAAAAACTTACTCTCACTGTTTCACTATATGTATGGCATTTAAAAAAGAATTATTTTATTTAATTTACATTTACAAAGTTCAAGATAATATTATGTATTTTTACTATTAGTGTAGATATAATATGTATTTAGTAATAGTAAAACAATGATGAAAAGGGTAAAATCGAAAATCTAAATATTTTATTAAAGTAAAAAAATATTGCATTTCTTAATTTCTCAAAAAAAAAACTTTAAAGGACACTTGAAAAGGAATTATTTGTCATTGCATCATATCATACGCAATATAAATAAATAGACAGCCCGATACCGATGACAATAACCAATTGCAGTCTTTACGTGGTGAATGTGTCAACGAGCATAATTTCATCAACATCTTTGAAGGAAAACTGACAATGGTACACACGGATTCGGTGCAAAGCTAGAAGCACTAAAAAAATATGCAGTTCTCAAAATGGTTTTTTCATTGACTATAATTAGATGAAGCAAACTAGTTTAAAAAATGCTACAATAATTAAGATAAGTATCTTTTACAGGCACTGAGAATCGCAAGTAGAAAAGAAACCAGAACATGTATTCTTGGGCGTTCATCTATTATCAGGTCATTATTGATCTCCCTCCTCCAACTGTTCCCCTCTTTTACAGGATTCTGAATGTGTTGTCTTCCTGCTGAAGATGCATTGTAATTTGGAAGTCCCTAGTACAAGTAAATTTCTTCAAAATTTTATACTTTGTTTGGGAAGATTAGACTGCAACTGGTTCACTTACTGGGCTAGAAGCTTGTGCTTTAACCTGCCTCAGTAATATAAAATGGCACGTATTAATACACCTGCCATAATAAACTAGCTGTCTGTGCAAGTCTGAAGGTGTATGTTCTATGTTTCAACTCTTAACTCCGTATTATTAACCCCCCAACCCTTTTCCCAGATCTTGTGTTATGTTTAAATCAAAAGAAAAACTCGCAACCATTAATTAACTCACACAAACTATGTCATTGTCTTAGTTGGCTAGAATGGAATAGAAAATATTAAGGATTAGCTTACCTTAGCTGATTTGAATAGTTCATCAAGAACCTCGGATAAAGTTGGATGTGCATGAACTGCAAATTTTATGTCCTGCAGTGTACCACAATGTTGAAATTTTTGAAATTTACCAAACAAGCAACGGAAGAGTCGACTTCAGGGCCATTATTGATAACTAAATGCCAGGCACATACATAAATGACAGCAAAGGTAGAAATTTTACCTGAATACGTGTACCTAATGCTATAGCATTGGATGCTTCATGGATGAGATCTGCTGCATGCAAACCAAAAATATGAACTCCCAGTATCTCTCCATTGTCAGGCCTGTATATCAACTGCAAGAAAGCATAAATGATATTTAGCAATGTCAAGTTGGTGAGAACAGATACATAAATGCATCCACAGAAAATGAATGTGTAGAACAAGTCTCGTTACGAAATAAGTATGGCACTTCTAAAGTAACTAGTAGAGGGCTGGACAGCAAATTTCAGAACTTTTATAAGCTTTCTATACGGGAATAGCATTAAAAGAGGAAAAATTAAAATTATAACCTTGGCAAGTCCCTCTCCTTCGTTTTCTGCTAGGGCCTTTGTGTTTGCTTTAAAACTTGTTTTGGCAACACTTACTTCAAACCCCTCTTTTTCACCTTTCTCCCTTGCTTGAGGCTGTAGATTTTATGTTTGACCACAACACATAAGAATACAAGTAAAGAACTACAAGCCATAATTATATTGTATAAATAGTGCAAGGGAAAAAAATATGAAAGGGTAAAAGAATGGATAGAAATTCAACCACAAAATGAAAGATAATAATTATATTGTATAAATAATACAAGGGAAAAAAGTATGAAAGGGTAAAAGAATGGCGAGAAATTTAACCACAAATGAAAGATATCTCATTCATTATAACATGTTGTGGTGAATGACACATCAAACAAAACAAAATTATGATATACCTCTGTTAACCCAACCATGCTTATTTCTGGATGAGTGAAACAAGCAGCTGGGATGCTTAAATGATTCAGCACATGATCTCTTCCAGTAACTTGTTCAACCACTGTTGGACAAATTTTTCATCAAATGATATTGAAGCAAAAACTAGAACTTGTGGAAAAATTACATCAGTTACCACTTACCTGAAATTCCTTGCGCACTGGCAGCATGAGCAAGCATCATCTTGCCATTTGCATCACCAATGCAGAATAAATGCGGCACCTGTCATACCAAATCCTGTCAGTAACAATAAGTCGGAGAGGGATAATTCGATAAATTGATACAGACCAGTTTGCCATTTGCATCAATTACACGCATGCGCTCATCCACGGGAACAAAGCCACGCTGTGTTACGACATCAATCTGTAGGTACAAGTTACAAAAAGTATTTGATTACTTTGTCAGAGAAAATCTCCTAATCCCAAAAAACATCTCTGATAAAATTGCTTACATTCTCCAATCCAAGATTTTGTGTGAATGGGGCCCTGCCAGTTGCTATTAGTGCAGCATCCACCTGTAGCAAAGCAAAGGCAAGAATTAGTAAATAATCTGAAGTAATTAATTATACCGGTAAAAGAAATGGGAGATCAATCTTCAGCTGGTTACATACTAATCCTAATTAATTAAGGAAACAGATCATAAAATATAATGAAAAAAAAATTAATCCTAAGTAATCATCTAAGATAGTCTGCAATTTTTTAAGATACAATAATGATATTATGAGATATTTCTAGATATCCAAAAACTCTTGCTTAAGCTAAAAGCTTAGACGACTTTTTAAACTTTATACACTGGAAAAATGCACAAAAAAGAAAAAGTAAAAATTAATGTCGTGACCCGTGACACATAATAATAGCATCTACGGAAGGAAACAGGCCAAAGAAAATTAAGAAATAATGCAGTGCATGTAATTGCATCTATGGCCAACAATGTTTTGAAAACTAGACCAGTCATTAAACCGATCAAAGCACGGCTTCAAGGTTTAATGGTTCAACCGGGATTAAACCAGGGTCGAGCCAATATTAATAAAATTATTTTTAATAATTAAAAATACACAAAAATAATATTAAAAATACATAAGATCGAAATTTTATGAAGCTAAAAGCTAAAATAAAACATAAATTTATAGATTCTTAACATTTAAAAAAATTTAAATAAAACTTGTGTATCATACTTAAATTGAAATTTCAATAATATACAGCAGTATTTATTAATAATAAGTTTATATGTAGAATAAAAGAGAAAATGGCTAATATTTTAGGTTGATTTTCATTTTATTAAGGAAAAAAGTTACACTGTCATTTCTTTTTGTTGAACCAATTTTTTTCCCAGGTTTTGATCGTTTGAACCAAACAGTTTGGTATCAATTTTGTGCACGACCGCTTTTATGCTGAGCCTGACAGGAGACCAGTTCCGGTAGGACTGGTGAGTACGGTCCTGTTTTGAGAATCAAGACAACCAGAAACATTGTTTGAGAGATTGGGTAAGAATATGACTAGGACAAGGATAGGGCTGGCATGAGTCAAGACCAAAATAAGTCACCATTAGTATGACTCAAATGGTAAAGAAATCATAATCGCAAGGATCATTATTGAGATAATATGATTCATCAGTGAAAATGCACAAAATAGAGAATCACCTCCCACCTTGGTCCCCCTCAATGATATGTTAATTTACATCTTGACTTTAACTAATATATTACATATCCTTCTTGTAATTGTAAAAAGTTTTTTTCTTCTCTCCTAATCTAAATTGTAGCCTGCTGCCATCCAGAGTAACAGTTTGCTCTGCTTTCTTTTCTGTTAGTGAGCCCATTGCTCCTTATATATATATATATATATATGTATGTATATAAAATACAGCTGAGTGCCAATATCAGCAAGTGACTTCTCTTTCAATATATCAAGTTGATATCAAAGTAGGTACAGTCCCGCTCTGCTGTCCACCACCAGCAGCCACCGAGAATTTTTCAGTGAACTCATAGTTAGGGCTACTTTTGCTGTCAATAATAGTTAGTGGGTTCACTCTCTGTTGTGTTATGGCAGTATGTGAAACCCAATATTTTTTGGGAACCTTCAGACCTTTTAAGACTTGTTGCAATTTTTGAAAGAAGGCCATGAACTTTTTTGCCAATGATGTTGAACGTCTACACGATGCAGCCCAAAAGTTGACATCTCTTAAACAAACTGAGCACGATGAGATGACATAACATCCTTCATGGCACAAGCCAAAGCAACCTTGGAAGAGTTGAAGATGTTCCTTGAAGCTAATTCATGGGAAGGAATAAAGCATAAACATGATCGTGTTTGTGGTTTTGATTCTATGGACTATTATGAATCCATACTTTGATCATGCCTATGATCAAATTCTGACTGGCCATAGATACCTTGAATGGAAAGTTTAATTACATGTATACCTACTCTTAAAAAGAATGAAATTTTTGTTGAATCTATTGAATCATCTACTACGGTGTCTAGACAGGGGAGAGGAGGACGTGAAAGTTGAAGTGGATTTGGCAGCAAGAGTTTTTTACCTCAATGTTCTTGTTATAAGAAATGGGACACTCAGGAAACATGGTACTCCTTGCATGGTTTTTCCTGAGAGAACAGTCAATGTATCCAAGTCAAAAAGTTGAGCACAAGCTTTCTGAAGATGAATATCATAAATACCTTCAACTCAGATCCGATAAGCCCAACCACTCTACACTTAGTACCTCAATGGCCTGTTTTCTCAATATGTGGATAATCAAGGCCCATGGTTGATTGATAAGGTTCTTTTGATCACATCGCTGGTAATGATTTCTTATTCCCCTCAATATCTCCTCAAAGTTTCCTTATCTAATTACTTTAGCAAATGGACCTAAGGCTACTTCCTGCTTTCTCATAAACAAAATGTTTTCCTCCTCTCTTGAAAATAAAACTCCTCATTCTATAATTTTTCCAAATGAACTTTTATATCATGTTTCTCCTAACGTTTTTTGTCCTACTTGCTTTGTTCATGATGTATCACCAAGTTTGGATAAGCTATCAGCCCGAGCTGTGAAATATGTCTTTCTTAGAAATCTTGTCTACAGAAAGGGCACCAATGTTATTCTCCAAGCACCAAAAGGCATTATATGGTTGCAGATGTTACCTTTTTCAAAGAAACTTTCTACTTTACCTCCTCTTTACAAGGCTTTGACACTATCCAACAGGTTTTTCCTGTCACATCTTTTTGTACATTGTCCATTGGAGATAATATTATCACATGGAAAAATATGAAACAGAATATTATTGCATGGTTTAGTGCAGAAGCAATGTGCAAAGCTATGGCCAACTCATTTGTGAATTTATATGGATTATGCAACTGCTTCAAGAGTTCAGACATATTCCAGTGATTACTTTCACACTGGGGTGAAATTATGAGGTTTAGGTAGGGAAACACGGACAATACTACAGCGAAATGGTGTATCATAACATATATACTAAGCACTAGCTTCTATTTATACTTAGACTTCTAATTCTAATTGAATTAATTAAGTTAGAATGCAATAAAAAATAATGAAACATGAGAACTACCCGTTAGAGATTCTAAGTTACAATAACAATATAACATTTTATATATATATTCTTCCAAGTTCTAATAACAATTAATAATTTTCTCCCTCGTATGGGAAAAATGTTAACAATTAATAATATATACATAAACCGAAAAGCTTCCAAGAAAAGATTAAGTTACCTCTAAAGTCTCCTTTGGCTCCTTAGTTTTGGCATCAATAAGTTCAATCGAGACAGGTTTTCCATCCCTTGCAGGTGTGATCTATATATACAATAAACATGAGGACTGCAGCGTGTCAAAGTAGCCAAACAAAATTATATAAAATATTACAAGATGTAGTTACCTTCGTTGCGAAAACTCCAGTATGATAATCAATATTCCGGGGATTTATAAGGACCCTCTGAGCCAACTTGCTAATTTCAGGATCAAATCCAGGCATAAGTTGATCTAAAGCCTCTACAAAAGTAACCTGCAGAATACCAATTATTACTGTATCTCTTCAATGACAAATTGGGGATCATAAATTTTAAAAATAAAGAAGTAATATAAAGAGTAAATATTTTTTAACTGTTTGGACAAATAAAAAGTATAAAGTGCAACATGATTTAACAGCACATCCACATCTTTCTGATTTCAAATGACGGGATCAATTATTTGTAAATGTTGCCCAAGAACAAAAGGTAATCAAAAAAGAAAGAAAAAGCATCACAAAGATATGCTACCTCACTTCCAAGTGCTGTATACACATCACTGAATTCAAGGCCAATATACCCACTTCCTACAATTGCTATCCAATCAGGAACAGACTCCAGTTTGAGTGCATGGTCACTGGTAATCACAGTCTTCCCTGAAGATAAATTTTAGGAGATGTTTCACTAAAAAGTAATTATACCAATAAATCTTATAAAGGTTAGAGAGATGAAAAAAAATATAAAGGTACAAGGTTTGAATTTACACGTGAGCCTCAAACTTGTGTCATAAATTCGGGAGAAGATTTACTCATGACATAAATATGGGACAAATGTTAAAATTTCAAATTAAATGTAAGCTAAATTGTACATTGAATATCTATACTTATGTTTAGCATACAGAGGGGAGCTTTGTGAAATATTTAATTGCCAGAGAAATAATGATTGTTGCAGGCTACCTCTGAAAAAAAACAAAGATGGCCATATCCCTTCCCCTAAAAAATGAGTACAGATAGGACTGCATGAATCACTGAATTGACTTTTCAGATTTGAGATCAGAATATCCATCTAAACTGAAGATTTTCTTTATGCAGATTTCAATAGAGTCTATTATCCTACCAGCTACTATTAAAGGAGTATCTCCAACTTACAATTGATCACCCCTTTTTCCATCGATAGCAGTCTAGTTTCTACTTTATTGTAGCGGGAATGCAAGCCTAAAAAGCACTGAATTCAGTAAAACTAGAATGAGGAAAGGAAAACATTGATATGTACCATCAACTTCAATGCCCTTCGGTACAAAAGGAACAGACCCGGTAGCAATGATGATATTTTTAGCGGTCACTACTTTGTTTGAAGAGCCAACTTTCACCTTTTGAGGACCCTGCAAGAATTTTATCTCTAAATCAATTTCATTCCAATAATTTCCTATTTTCAAACACTCCAAACTCAAAGTAAGTGACCACACTAATATTTATTTATATATTTACAATTATAATAACATAGAAACCTCAGCATAATATCAATGTCACATTACCAATATAGTTCCAAAACCAGTAAGGATGTCTACTCCAAGCGCTTTCATTGAGTTGGTCAAATTGTTACGAATTTTCGAAGCAAGATTATTAGCATGATCAGCGACTCCTTGTCTGTCATACCCAGCCGCAGATACCTAAAATGAGAAAAAAATAAAGCAAAATGATCATGTAACTTACTCTACACTTCTGCCATGTGATAATAACATTGATAGAGTTTAGTAGTCTTGTTGTCAACCGATTATAGATCAGGGCTCACAGGACTTTCAGATATTATAAAAATGTTAACCATTCTGTGGTATGACCGTAAAAGATAATTATTCTCAAAGTCAACAACCTTGGTGATTGAATGACAAAATAAAATATTTTTATCCTATCAATACATAACATATTTTCTTCTACACACATTACCATGCACCTCTATATGTGATATACAAAAATCATTTAAATTAAATTCATTACTCTTATATCATTGCACAACAATCCGCACATAATACAACGCTCTTACCTGTAAGCCAAAGGACTTCAAGTGATGATCGCTCTTTAGTTCTCGCATACGACCACTCACTGCCAAAAGAGCTTTTGAAGGAACACATCCTCTGTTCACACATGTCCCTCCCACCACATCTCCTTCCACGATTGCGGTTTTCAAACCCTGCAGTTATTCCGTTAAAACTTTCTCATAAAAATGTAATGCTAAACAAATATCGGCATTCCATAACGGCTATCTATTTCTGGATTCATTTTATAAAGAATAGTCACCATATAAAATATCGGATTAGTAACTTAGTTTCGAATTCGATTATCAGACTAGGGATCTCGCAATAACAAGTTGGAACGTGTTTATGTTTTCCGAGATCGAACCTTCTCGACGGCATGAAGCGCGGCGCCGTGGCCACCAACGCCGGCGCCGATAATGAGCAAATCGTAGTCAAACGACTTGGGAGGGCTGCCATTGGTGGAGAGAGCGGCCGATACTGCGGCGGAGTGAGAGCTGCGAGGGAGGTGGGAGTGGCGGCGGTTGAGAGAAGCAGAGAGACCTGAATCAAATGCCTCACGCCGCAAGCCGCAGAAGCGAAGATTGAGAGGCGTGACTTCGGGGAAGTGGGAGGACTGGCGTGATCTGGAGACGGCGGCGGCGGCGGAGGAGGAGGTGGCAGAGAACGAGAGTGAAAGCGAGGATTGCATTTTGAAGGAAGAAGGAAATGGAAATGGTGAAGTGTAGATGTATGAAGAAAACGAGATCTGAGAGAGCTAAAGAGTACAAGAGTATAAGAGAGTGAATGAAACCTCGAGGAGTCCGTTGGGAGTTAGGAACAGTGAGAAGGAAGAAGAAAGAGGCGGAGAAATCAAAGAGCGGTCGATCAACTACTTTTGTTTGCTTTGAACTTTTCGTTATTATTCACATTTTTTTCATTTTTTTCCTCTACTTTACCATCTTTTTTTATATTCAACAACTTATCAATTATTACTTTGTTAATTTATTACTTATTTTTAATTTCTAATATTAATTTTTGTATTTATTATAAGAGAACAATATTGTGTTGTCTCCTCAATAATACTATTTTTACAATTTATTAAATATTTTAAAACATAAAAATTTCGATAAAAATTAAAATGAATTATGATAAATGGAACTTCCACACATGACCATTTTCACAGATGTCATTTCTTTGTGAATGTGGGAGGGAATTCACTATCTGTACTAAACCGCAACAAGTTGACACAATCTTGAAACCTCGTCACTTTCTTCATTACGAGGAAATGTGTCTCATCACACTAGGCTAAAGTCATTTGTGTTTCTTTCATGAGCTTGAAATGTTCTTAAAGCTAGAACAACCCATTTCACCATCTTTGTCTTGTATTTTTGTTGTTTCAACATTCCTATTATTCATATCAAGATCATAATGGCTTTCATCACAAAAATGTGACCACTAAATTCACGCATACGTCTGTGACATGACAATTTTATTAAGTTTTATGCATATCCTCACTCTCTCGATACTCAAGTATACTATTAGTAAGGATCCTAAGTACCTTTTATGTTCAAAGGACAAATAAAGAATTACGATTTATCATTTATAACCCATAGAATTATACTCTCTTAATTAAATTTTATTTATCTTTAATAACCAAAAATCACTATTAATAAAAAGAGTGATAGTCATCAAAATCCTCATATTTGAATTTTCATAATAACACTGTTGTAATAAATTTTTTTGTAGGTTACATCAATTTTAAGTCACCATTCAAATTTAGGTTATGCTTTTAAATATAAAGAATTTACTATAATTATCAGTTATAATTTTTAGGCTTAAATACCTTTTTGGTCCTCATTTTCGTAGTGTTTGTTGCGGATGGTCCTCATTTTCAGAGAATGTTTAAAATGGTCCTCATTTTTACCGAATGTTTAGAATGGTCCTCATTTTCGCAATTCGTGTTTTATTTGGTCCTTTTCTGTAACGTCGTTTAAATCATTATCGGAACATTGTACATGTGGCACGGTTTGTATTAGGGTGTGTTACGTGTAGTGTACAGGTAGCTAATTAACGTTAATTTTTTTAATTTAGGGGAAATTTTGCAATTAGAGAAATTTCTTTATCTTCGTCTTTCTTGAGTTCAAATTTGCAGAGGAAGCAGCTAATACTTGTTATTTCATCATTGGATTGCAGTAGCACTCTTCATTTCAATTTTTTAGTTAATCATCATCAACGAGGTAAGTGGGTTCAGGGTTTTCTGGGTTGTGCTTGCTCGTGGGTTAGGGTTTTCGTAATTCTATTTTTGGGTTTGTTTGTCTTTTGATTGTTGTGATGTTCTGCATGGCTTCTAAATTACTTCCATGATTTTGTGTAGTTTGTGTCTGTAAGTGGGGTTCAGTGGGGTATTATTTTAGTTGGTTTGTTTGTCGGTTGTCGATGTTGGTGTAATGGTTTCCATTATTTTATTTGTAATTGATTGTAGCAGTGGTCCCCCATTGCGTTAAGGTATGCTTAATAATACATCTTTTTTATCTGTTTAATTTACTTTAGGACAATGAGTGATGATAGGTTCAATGTTATTGTCCACCACAGTGGTGAAGTAGAGGCCCGTGAAGAGGCTGCTGAAGTAGAGATTGGGGATGCCAGTGGTCTGAACAGTGATGTTGAAGTGGAAGATGAAATTGAAGTGGACATCCTTTTCCAAATCATTAATCTGCCTCATTCATCCTTTTCATCAACACCACCATTTGAAAAAGTTGCAGCCCACATTATTAGAACCACCACTCTTTAAATCAATAAACCAAAAATTAAAACCAATTTATTATTAACACAAAAATAAAAGGGTTAAGTATGTTTTTAGTCTCTGAACTTTGACTAAAAATTGGAATTCGTCCCTGGTCAAAACTTTGATAAATTTTAGTTCCTAAACTTTAAAAATGAATGAATATAGTCCTTTTCACCTAATTTTGTTAACTTTTTTTTAGGTTTCGAATGCATTTCTCAATAAATATTGAGCTTAGAATGTGTCAAACGGCATAAACAACTCCAATATTAACATGAAACACATTCCACATGTTGAAAAAAAGTTAACAAAATTGGGTTAAAAGGACTATATTCAATCATTTTAAAAGTTTAAGGACCAAAATTTATTAAAGTTTCGACCAGGGACGAATTCCAAATTTGGATCAAAGTTCAAGGACTAAAAACATACTTAACCCAAAATAAAAATAGATTGTACCCAAAATTTTCTACCAATATTCTTTGGAGTTCTTGTCATCCTCAAAGCAGTCATCTCTCTGCAACTACAAATCGGGGTTAATTCGTTTCTCATTGAACCACCAACAGTGCACGAAGTGATACAACACGGTTGCCTCCAACGATTACAACCAGAGAAAAAGGAAGAAGATTGGGACCGTAACATACCTATATAATGGGATTGCAGGAAGAAGAAGATTGCAGCAATACCAATTGGGAATGGAGGAACAAGATTGCCAAAACTCACCCACTGCCCAAACATTCCCTACCAAAACCCTAGCTCACTTATTTATCCTCAAATATCTAATTAAGCCACATGTACATTACACGTAATACACCCTAATACAAATCGTGTCACATGTACAATGCTCCGTTAATGATTTAAACGGCATTACAAAAAATGACCAAATAAAACACGAATTGCGAAAATGAGGACCATTCTAAACATTCGGTAAAAATGAGGACCATTTTAAAGATTCTGTGAAAATGATGACCATTCGCAACAAACACTACGAAAATAAGGACCAAAAAGGTATTTACGCTTAATTTTTATATAATGGTATAGGTATTTGGTCTACCAGTTATTTTTTCCGAATCCCCAACAAAGTGGTGAGGTTTGTTTTCAAATCTTAAAATAGATTAACCATTTTTTTTTTGTGAAGCTATTAAAAATTAAATTATGTAAACGGTAGTTATCTTGAGATGTATGATTTGTAAGTTTTTTTGTTAGAATATGTAATCACACCTTAAAAAAAGTCACACAACTTAGTAAAACAAAGAAATATCCTACTTACAAACAAGAGGGATGAACTAATTTTAAGAAGTTAGAATTTTGTGCATAGTTTATTTATATTTTATTTTATAAAAAATGCTTAAATCTTGGTTTGACTTTGAGTTTCTAGGTGGATAAAAATTTGAGCCACTACCTCACTTGGTTTGACTTTGAGTTTCGTTATAAAATCTTGTCTACAAAATTTGTGGTAAGAGGAGATCTTAGTCTTTTTAACAAGTCTTCCGAGATAAATAAGATTCTTTCAATAATAAAAATATAATCTTATAGATTATGATGAAAAATAGGACAATAAGATTGTAGAATAAGAGTGTCGTATGTACATTCACTAACACAAAAAAGTTTTTTAACATTCGATACTTTCGACCTTTGACGTATGCTCAAACATCGATGTCGTACTGGGTGACGTCAAAATAACGTCAGAAAACAGAACAGACGTCACTTAACAAAAGCAGCAGACGTCCATTTTTGCGCTAAATGAAGCCAAAAAACAGAGCAATTTGACTTCTGTTGGGCTCTGACATACGCTAAATGACGTCGGCCATGGTAAGCTCAAATATTAAATAACGTCTGTCAGAGCACCACCGAACGTCAAATTGCTCTGTTTTTTTTGTTTAAATTTGATTGTTTTTACAACATTCCCATACCTACAAATCAGAAAATTCCCATAGCAGTTTCATAATAATTTCAACACAATTTTGGAGTTACATTTATATCTAATAACACTTAAGTTTCAACATATATTTTAAACTAATATATACAATTCTCATGAATCTTCTTGTTTGTTACACTAAACATTACAAATAAAACAAACACATATCAAAATCATAAGTTGACATACAAAAATTAATAACTTTAAACTAAATGAGTTCTAACCTTTAGCTTCTAGGCTTATCCACAATTTTAATAAAATTTTGAAAACATAAAACATATGTTAATTTTTATAAGTAGATACATAAGTTAGGATTAAAAAAAAAAATACTTACTTTTATAACGTGTTTTTCAAAGTAGGTGGAATCTTACTATGACATAAATAAAACTATAAAACCATATAACCTTATTATGTGTTTGATGCATATGATGATAATAATTAAGAATTAATAGGATGCGACAGTGGTAAAGATAATAATGATAATGATTAAATTAATTAGACAATGTATATAATCGACAATAGATTTTTTTAGTGAGTAAAGGGCCTTGATCCTCCTAAAACTATCTTCGCACGTAACTTATTAAATTATATAACATATTCTCATTGTTTTTAAGTATAAGTCTTTTACAAAATTTTTGTTGTAGATGAAACTTAAATAATTATTTAATTTTAAAATATGATATTATTTATCATCACCTTTTTATTTACTTATTATGAATTGATACTTTGGTAATTAAGTTGCTAATATCATATTCTATAATAAATTACTTTAAAATTTAAACTTCATTATATTACCGCTAATGTTCTTAATTATTTGTATTTGGAAATATTATATATTTCTTTTGAAATATATCCATCTTTGATAAAAATAAAGAGAGTCTTCGAGAAAAATTTCTTTCCATATGATGATTGTTATAAAAAATAAGACTGTGAAATAAAATGTAAGATAATTTTTTGGTACAAGATATTATTATTTACATTTAAAATCTATAACTAAAAATTTTATTTTTGATTTAATTATTAATAAGTTCAATAATTTAAAAGACAATTTGTTAGATATAAACAATTTTTTTAGTTATAATTATATTAAATTATATATTATTTTTTTATTAGTGGCAACGATAACATTATAAAATTTTAGTGTATTATTTTGACTTTTCCATACACTTAGTAGATAATATCTTTGACTCTGTATAAGCGATCTCCACAACAAAAGTGATAAATGATGACAATTAACTAAAAGTGACAACAATGGTAGAATCAATATTGTTTGTAATGATTAAGTGAAAATAAAATAAGTTTTAATCACTAACATGGAGGGTGGGTCAATTGGTTGTTTGAAATATTTTTTTCTATCAGCATATTATTTCAAGTTATCTAATAATTTAAAATAATAGGAAATATAAAGACTATTTTGTTTCTTGTTGAATTCGTTCAATTTAGTTTCTTTTTTTTTTGAGTTAAGTTTAATTTTGTGATAATTCAATTTAATTTAATATTTTTTGTTTGATTTGTATAAATGACATTATATTCATCTTTGTAAATGTCACCGGTCAATTCATAATATTTTTGTATTTTTTTTTTCAAATGTTAGCTTTGTATTATGTTATGTGATTGTGTTAATACCAGGTGCCAATTCGGTTAATGTATTTATATTTTGATTAAATTAAGTTATAATTTTTTAAAATTAAACAATGTTGTCTTATACCAAAATATAGTTGAATTCAATTTTCCTGCCAATAAAATTAAATAGATTACAAAACTTGTTATATTATTATAAATTTTATTTAATTTATAAATAATTTAAGTAGACAAGTTAGGTTAAAAAATTATAATATATTAATAATTACAATGAGAACTTTACATTTTCATTTTTAATATTTTGTTTTTCATTCTCTTTGAAGGTGAGTTGGATCTTGTTGTTAATGGTCAACTTGCTTGCAAGAGAATATGGACATGTATATTTTGATCAAATTTAAAATAAGTATTTCTTTGAATTTAAATTAAAAAATAATATTAATTTTAATATTTAGGCAAGAGGCGAGATGATCTGATGTATAAAGTATAAAATTTATTTTAATATATATATATATATATATATATATATATATATTATATGAGTTATAATTAGGTTTGATTATTAATTTGGTTATATTTTAAAAGAGGTACATTGTTCAATACAAAAAAATGAGAATTGAATAAAAAAAATAAATATTACAATAATTAAGACAATGACACTCAACATTCACACATAAGATTAAGTGACATTTAACTATTACGTGACACAACACATACATGACACATATATTTATATCTATTTATCTATATATATATATATATATATATATATATATATATATATATATATATATAATTTTATATATTATATATTATATAAACGAGTTTAAATACAATTTGACTTTACATAATTTTTGTATAAAAATAAAGCTTACCTCACTTATATATAATTTGCTTTTATATATGTGAGGTGTCATTAATACACTCATTACATCGAATGTGATAATTGAAAATGCCACAACGTGGGATACATAAGTCTAATTTTTAAATTCCGATTAAGAATAACTCTTATGGTTCTACCACCGTATTAAAATAATATGTTTAAGTTTAACTCAATTATACTATTGATTTGATAAAATAAGTTTTGTTTCTACTTATATAATATAACTTGAATTCATCTTTAACCCATGTGAGATATCAAACATTCTATAAATATATTAAAATTAATTAAACTATACATTTTTTAAGAAAAATTGTGAAATTCCTTTAAAAAACTTTTACGAAGTAATTTATTTATTTTTTTTACTTGTGTTAAGGTGATACACGGAAGAAAAACACATAGAAAAAAAATATTTGTATAAATTTCAAAAAATATTTTAACATTTATAAGATTTAATAATGGATAATGGAAATTTAACATATAACTTAAGACTTAACACTCCTCCTCACTTTATTAAATATAAAGTTAAATATATTTTTAATTCTTAAATTAAAATGTGAAATAAGAATTAATTTTTGTTATAGATTTTGATATATTTTAGTCTCAAAACTAAAAAAAAATAATGAATAAAATTATAATAACATTACAAGATTAACTTTTTTTATATCATAAATAATGTTTTTGATATTTGAACTTAAACCTGTCGAATAATGTAAATAACATAAATATAAAAGAAAAAGAATCGCAGAATTAGATTAAAAAAATTATATATATTTATTTATAAAATTTGATGACTAAATTACGTTAAAAATTAAAGTAAGAATGAAATCCAATTTTAAATTAGAACTAAAAACTGAAATATAAATCTAGTATTCATTATAACAACAAAGTTAAATGAAAAAGTAGTAGGTTGTTGGATATTTATAATTAAGAATATTAATACCATCATATTTATTTTTTCCAAATCAATATTTTTATTAAAATAATACATGTTTATCCCATAATGACTTTTTTATGTGAAATAAGTATCAAATAGTCTTCAGTTTCATTAGTCAATATCTTAATTTAAGGATTTTTAATTAAAATATAAACTTATTTGGTAGTTATTCCCTGAAATCCTAGCTTAGTCACTGTTCTTGTAACTCAAGTGATTTCTCAAACTAAACAAAAACTTGTTTACATTGTTCAAACCCGTGCGAAGAGAACATGTGGACCCACTGTAAAATTTTAAATGTGACTACTTAATACACATGATAAATAGTCTCAATTAATAATCTATACACATTAAAAAATAGTACAGATAATTAATAAAGTATAAAAAAATAAAAATATATATATTTAACTTCTTTCAAGTGAAAAAGGATTGAGATATAATAGATATGGAATTGAAGGAAGAATTCACTTTCAGAGTCACTGGTTTCCGCAATTGAATGACTAATGTCATTTTTTCAAATCAATATCAATTAATTACACTCAAATATATTTTTAGTAATCTGTTACAACATGTAAAACTAATTGGTCAAATCAGATATCACTTAGTTAGGATGTTCATCCTAAAACTCACTTATGTTAGTAAAAAAAGTTTGAGAAATAATTTAGCTTTCATTTAAGTAAACCATAATCTTTATTTATTTTTTGGCCAAGATGTTAGTATTTTTATTAAATAAAAAGTCAATAAAATATAAATTATACGTGTTTATAATTAATATATATATATATATATATATATATATATATATATATATATATATATAAAGAAATATTATATTTTGTATATATATTTTATATTTTTTTTTTTATTTTTAATTATTTTATAAATAATTTATTTTTAACTGTTATTCAAAAAATATATTTTTTTAAATAATTATATAATTTTTTTAATTACATATTTTATTTTATAAATTTTATATTTAATAATTATTTTAAAAATTAATTACATATTTATTATTATCTTAATTTAAATTTGTATAAAAGTTAAAAAATACGAACACAGTCGCAAATTAAAATATGTCGGTTACTAGTCAATTTGAATGAAAAAACATAATATATTATTATTAATAAAAGAAGAAAAAACAAATAAAATATATTTTAAATGATTTAATATTTATTTTAATTTTCTTTTGAACTCAATCCTATTTTTAGTTTCTAAAAGAAAAAGAGCAGCAGTGACGTGAAAGTTGAAAACACAGGAGGCATAGCGGCGTGACCGTGTAAACCCACAATCGCTCGATTAATCGTTTTTGTATAGATTTTCCAAAATTCCAAACAGTCCGTAATACCCATGCCATGTGATTAAATTGCGAAAGAAAGAAAGAAGCGCGCAATCGCACGGATCGCACTGAAGTCAATGGTCCAGTTGTAATTTTTCCGAAACCTCCAAGGGCATTAATGCGATTCCATGCCATTAATTCAATGCGTTAAGAGTTTTCTACTTCTCTTTTTGCTTAATCGAAGGTCGGGGACAGTCTTGCACAGAGGAAAATATTTAAGGGGAGAGAGAAGAGAGAGAGAAAGAGAGAGATAAGAGGGAGAGGAGAAAGTTCACGCACTGCTATGTTGATGGCGGTTAGGGTTTCCTGTTGATCCCGCGAAACTTACTTCTTTTGCTGTAATTGTTTTCCTTCTCATTCTCCTTCTCCTCAAAAACCCTAATTCGAAGCCCCCAAGATTGAGTGTGCCCGTTCTTGCTTCAATTCCGAGGAGCTGCGATGGGAGCGCCGGAGAAATCACAGGCTAACACTAATTCGATGCAGGCAAGCTTCTCTATTGTAATTTGATACCTTATGCTTTTCCCTAGAATCTAGTCTCTGCAGTTTTTTCGCTTTTTTGATGTTGTTTGGACTTCGATTTAATTTATTTGGAGCCTTTTGATGTACTCAAGTGTTAGCTTTCGTAAATTCATTTGGATTGGTTTTCATATGGTATCACTCGGGTCCTGATGTGCTTCCTCCGTTGCGTGTGTATGGTAGCAAGTTCATCTCATAAGATATTGACTTTGAATCGTCTCGGACTGGTTACCAATTGAACCATGGTTCGGTGCTTTATGCTATTAGAGAATTGGGTTTGTTAGGTGCCAATTAAAGTATCCAAGCAAGTAGGCTAGATATACACTTCTTGTTATATTAATATCTGGTTATAATTTCTTGGAAATTATACCCTGGACTTTTAGGATGTTAGAAATTGAAATGAAGGTTAAGAATATAGTTTTTTCCTTCAGACCTTGTCTTGGAGGTTATTGGAGGTTATCGCGGTTGGGCTCGTGCTCTTTTGAGCTGTAGTTATTTGACAAGGATCCAACAGTGTTGGAATTTTTGATTTGAAATCCTTAGATATGCGCAGACCTATTTGAGCCTGAAATGAATTTTTGGTATATCCCAGGATTTTGGCTGCAATTTGGTTGGATAGTATTCTCCGTTTGAATTTGTATACGGTGGGTTAGAATTTGTGCAGTTGTTGTAATGTCACTGTGCAGTGAGCTAGTTATGGATTTGTGGTCCAATTTATAGTCTTGTTATGATTTGCTGCTGTTAGCTTGGTGGTCATTAAATGTACACAGTATTTTTTTTTTCAGCGAGTTACACTGATTTCCCTTTTTTACTTTTCTCAACCTTTTTTATTGTCAATACCCTGTAATCAGCCAGTGGTGATGTGTTTGCTACCACCTGCTATTCAGAGTTGAAATTGTACTCAGTCCACTGTATCAATGTTTGAACGTGAATTGTTATGCCTTAGGCACATTAGGAGAAGCCGACTGGAAAGACTAGTTCACTAGGTGGAGTCTCATGGTTAAATTTCTAGTTTGCTACATTGAGCTTCCTATCCTAGTCAATCCGAGACTCATAATAGGATACTCGGTGTTGTGTTCTTAATACTGATGATTGGTTCCCTAGTGATTATTGGTATCCTACTTAAATCTAAAAATATAATAATATATCCATTTGTTATAGTTTCTCTGGAATTTTAATTGGATGTTTGTGTAGTTGTTTGTCTTTTGGCTTGTTTTCTTTCACCTACTTGTTCTGCTTATGTGTAGAAGACTGGTCAGTTACTTAGTTTAACTTTTTATGAGAATTTATCAATCACTTTCATTAATAATCAAAATTCACATATTGTAAGCTAGTAGAACTGATTTTTTATTCGAAGATCAACACTCAGAAGTACTATACTTGTCTTTTTAGTGCTTTAACGTTGGTTTTATCGCAAAACACCCTCATTACAGTGAGGAAAGAACTATCTGGTATTAGTATTCGAATGATCTAAATCTGATTACATTTGAGTCATATTAATCACTTGGGAAACGATCAACAAAATCAAGAACACGATGTCTAGTATCCTTTATGAGTCCCGCATTTTGTAGAATAGGAAGCTCGATGTAATAAACTATTAATTAAGCCATGAGAATTTACATGTTGTGAACCCAAAAACATATTCTGTATTAAAAGATTGGTACTCAATAGTAGTATATTTATCATTTTAGTGCTTTAATGCTGGTTTTATTGTGAAACATGCTTATTGCATCTGTGGAAAGTAGATCATATGGTTTTCGTGTTCTCGTGTGAGGCATGTTCAAACTTTTGTTACATTTCAATTATATTCTTCTCTTGTGCCAATTTACTCAAACAGTTAAGACTAGCTTTCGAAATTAACAGAATCTGTCTCCTTTAATCTTTACAGATTAACTTGAAAAGATACTTTAGTACTCTTTTGAGATAAATTATTGCAAACGATGTTTGTTGATAAGTTAGGAAGCCTAAACATTATCCACTTGGTCTTCAGAACTGAAGACAGAAATTGTATAGTTTTGGCCTGAGAATTCATAATAATGGTAATATTAATTTTCAGTGCTTCATGTTTATTAACTACTATCAACTTGGAAGAAAAAATATTTTTGTTATACTTTGCGATTATTATATATTTCTTTTCTTGTTTGATGTTCTTCTGATTTTTCTCGTACCAATTTCTGAAGTTTGGGCATTCTTGTTTCATTTGGCTCATACAAAACATTTTCCTTTTTGGCCTTTTTTTTATTTCCTAGTTGCTTCACATTCTTTATAGCAGAGTATTTAGATTGTTTTTGAATTAATACGTTATAATTAATTTAGATTTCACATATTCAATAACATGAATAATAGATATTTTCATGGGACCGTAGCTGTCTGCTAAAGATTTATGCATATAGTTTTTTGTGTTGTCTTTACTTATATTGTAATACAATTTATGTATTTTGGAATTCTGACATGCAATATGCTCTTATCAGCGTTTTCTTCTGTATTGCTATAATGTGTGGTTGTGAAGAAGCACACATGTTCATTTCTTTTTACTTAATCTCTCTCCTAATTGGATTTCAGCGTGTTAAGGTATATCGTCTGAATGATGAAGGGAAATGGGATGACCAGGGTACTGGTCATGTCTCTGTTGATTATCTAGAGGTTTGTAAATCTTTTTTTTTATGCTTTAATTTGTGACATGACAGCTTGGTTAATGGCATCATTTAATTCGAGTAGTTTGTTACACTTAGTGGAAAAAAGGCTTTTGATTTGCTTGAAGCTTTCATTAGTGAATGACCTGCCCATCACTTTTAGCTGCTTTGTTTTCCCTCAGGTAGTGTTTAGATTGATGACTTCTAAATTATAAGAAATTTGAAATGTATTTAATTGCTTCGATTATTATTTTTTATTTAGTAGTGGGTTTGCAATGTGGATATGGATGCATTAAAGTTGAAGTTGTAACACCCTATATTAGTATAATTCTACTACTAATTAGAGCGTTACAGTTTTGATATTTAGCATAAACAAGCACATAAATATATACATTGTACTTACAATCCTCCAAAATAAAAATATAATATCTTTCAAAATTTAATACTCTTTTAAAGATATACATTGTCATTTATACCTGGTTTTAATATTTTCTTTTTCTTTCTCATTGGACAAAATTCGAGATTCCTTGCATCGAACATAATTAAGTATAAATCTTAATGCAGCGATCAGAAGAGCTGGGCTTATTTGTTTATGATGAAGACGATAATGAGACCATACTGTTGCATCGCATCAGTTCTGATGATATTTATAGGAAACAAGAAGGTAGTTAGTAGCTTTTATGCTTCCTCCCTCTCTTTCTCAGTAAAGGGAAGTTGTCATTCATTTATGCTTGAAATATAAGGGGTTGTTGTTTTATCAGTTTGATGGATATGCTTTTTGCTCTTCAGATACAATCATCTCATGGAGAGATCCAGAATATGCTACAGAACTGGCACTTAGCTTTCAAGAGACTAGTGGTTGCTCTTACATATGGTTAAAACTTAACTTATGATTGTCTATTAAGTTGCGTTTTTCTGCTGCTGTATATTGAGCTTAATTAACATACGTGTTTTGTTTAGGGACCATATTTGCAATGTGCAGAGGAATATGCATTTTAATACATTAAATAGTAAGTAATGCGAATTTAATCTCATTACCAGCTCTATGTTGGATGTGCTTATGTTTTGTATCAATATTTGAATGTTCAAGAAATCACCAATGAATATTATTTTCTATGAGCTAATTTTAGCTTCTGCAACAGAGGAATGTAATGTATACTGCAGAATTGTGCTATTTATGTACTTGTTTATGGGTTTATTGACTAAGTCTGATTTTTTTGCTGGATATCTCAGATGAGCCATTTCACAGTGTCAATAGTGAACCAAGGGAGTTGCCTGCTGTTGAGCTTTCAACACTTCCTTTGATTTTAAAGGTTTGGACATTATGTTAATCTTACGATTTTCTGCTTAAAAAGTGAGACTTTAAACCTAACTTAATATCATAAAACTAGCTTGTAAAAGAGGTTTGCACACGTTTATACACTATGAACATATTTCTAGTGAATGTGGGATTTCTAACATTTTTGTTTATATCTTTCTAGAGTAGTAATCATACATGCATGCATAACATTAAACTCAATGTCTTTTGGTTGATTTTTTCTTTTGGTTTGCAGACTGTCGTTGACACTGGCTTTGCAGATCAGTTGCGGCTTACAGAACTAATATTAAGTGATGTAAGCTAACATAAAACTCTTGTGATTGTGCATGTTTTGTCTTCATTCGGTACACTGGTGACCTTCATTTTGCATAATTTGGTGATCTCTCCTCTCGTTCAAGTCTTGATCTTTATAGTTGTTTTTATTGATGTTTTGGTTAGAGAGTTTACTGTAATGGTGCATATCACAGACCTAGGACAGTCCTTATCCCAGTTCCTCTATATAATCAAATTTTCTGTAATTTGGGTATCATAATTGTTCATATAAATAGAATGCATGTGATAATTAATGGTGCTATCACTCTGTCACACTGAGCTGCACTCCCTGCTCTTCTTCTAGTATGTTATATATCTGTACATTCCTTTTCATTGGGGTTTATATTGCAGCAAGAGTTTTTTCGGAAACTAATGGAAGTATTCAGAATGTGCGAAGACTTGGAAAATATTGATGGCCTTCACATGATTTTCAAAATAGTCAAAGGGATTGGTCAGTTTTCAATTTTACACCATTTTCACTTGGATCCTGATTTTGTGAATCATGTTTCATTCATTCTAGTGATATGTTTCTGCATTGCAGTTTTGCTAAATAGTCCAGCGATTTTTGAGAGAATTTTTAGTGATGACTTTATAGTGGACATTATTGGTGCCCTCGAGTGTAAGTGTTTAGTCTTTTTCATGTCTATTCTCCTGTGGTTTTGCTTTAATATTTTATAATACTTTGTTGGCTGTATTCAGGGCAAATAAAGGTTTAAATTTGATTTAAGTGATTTAGACAATTTCATTTCTTCATTCTTTCCCTCCACCTTTTCTGAACCACTTGTTTTAGCAATATGCAGATGATCCAGAGCTTCCCCATGTTCAACATCATCGTAAATTCTTGAAAGAGCATGTTGTTTTTAAGGAGGTATGATACGTACGCTATTCCTTTTTTATTTTTTGGAGAGCTGTAAGTTAGGTGGATCTTTACTCTGTAAATGTCATAGGATTTTTCTTCCTATTAATATGTTGCCTGTTTTATCTTGTAGGCTATACCTATAAAAGATCCAGTTGTGTTGTCAAAGATTCATCAGACATATAGAGTTGGTTTTTTGAAGGTTTGGGTCTTTATTATGCTTTCATGGCTGATTTCTTTCCTCTTCAATATGATTTTTACCTTCCCTTCTCACTTTCAGGATGTTGTTCTGGCTAGATTATTGGATGAGGGTATTGGTGCAAATCTTAACTCCATAATACATTCAAACAATGCCTACGTAAGATTTCATTAACAAAGAATGGAAACATCATTTTGTTTAGTGAATGTTGTCTTTATGGTTGTCTGCTGTTATTTTTTAGGTTGTCTCTTCATTAAAGGATGACAGTACATTTATCCAGGAGTTGTTTGCTAGGCTAAAATCACCCACCACGACTCAAGAATCAAAAAAGAATTTGGTAAGCCTTGTTGAAGATTTGTTTTATCTGTTTTTCCTTGGCTATACTTGGAAGAAAGCTGTTCCTCCTTTGTGGGCTTGATCTGTCACCAATATGAGTGATTAAGGGGGAATTTTTTTTCATAACATTCCCCTTCTAGTTAGTAGTTACATTTTGTACTCTGGAGATAGATCACAATCCCTATAATGATCACTCATCTAATAAATAAACTTATATATGTCAGTGCTATTGTACAATTCCATCATGATGTTATATCATATTTGAATTTGTTCTTGCTTGATGATGTATCTTATTACACATTTTTGGTCATGTGGTTGCATCTGGTTAAATTTTACATTTTCACTTGTTAAAGAAATATAATCCCTGTAAATGGTCTCTCTGTTCTGTTTCATTTATTCCCCGTAATCAGCTTAGGGTTAAAAACTTTGGAATGTATAATGTCCTGAGTCATGTTTTCTATTGTTAATCAATGTAAGTACTACTGGTGTGGAACACCTTGTGCTCCACTTTCAGATTTCCTTGAACAATGCATGTCCATTGTTGCTGACACTGTCTACTCCAGTAAAGGTTCTCCTATTCTACGGTCTTCAGCTTGATCACAAACTAAATATCAATCTGTGATGTTCAAACCATCGAAGAATGTGTTGGTATAAAGTGAACCCATGTAATCTGAAGTGTTTGTAGTTGCAGTGGTGCATTCACATCATCTGCTATTTTTACATCTGCTTTGATGGAACGAGGAGATATATTGATAGAGTTTAGAGCAAGGTAGTTTTAACCAATGTTACTAAAGCTGACCAAGCTTGGCCGCCAGCTGGATTGGTTTGGCCACCAGTTGGAAAGGCCAATCACTGGTTCAGTTTAGATACTAAATCGGGCGTGCTAATGAATTGACACTGATGTCATCAATCCATACATAAACTGGATTGGACCATGCAAATTGTCTCTTAGCCAACTGGATTTTCTTGGGGCCAAGGCCTTCTGCTTGCTGTAGTCATAGTGGTCAGACTTAAGTGCAAGTATCTGTGTGTAAATCGGATTTAACAAGTGCAAACCTCCCCTAAGCAAAGTAGAGGGTTTCTCATGGTGCAAGGCTTTTTGCAGTCATGTGGTTTATCATTGTTGCTTGCTAGTCACAGCCGTAAAAAATAAGTGCAAGTATGTTTGTAACTGCATTAGGCTGTAGGCTGTTTGTCAAGCATGTATGAGTGCAAATACTTGTAGGTTCTTGTGTCATATGTGATGTGTAAGTACAACAGCAGTAACAACAACAACAAAGCCTTATCTGCCTTGGAAATTTTGATTACATTGATCAAATGATGGCATTCAGCACACTTGAAACGAAAATAGTGAAGTGCTTTGTTTATTCTTCACATTTATTTTATTCCAAAAAAGTCATGTAAACCCATATGCACCATAACAGAGTAATTTGGTAGATTACCTCACTATCAGAATAGGGTCAATGTTTTACTTTCTTTAAAATGAATCATGTCTATGTAGCTGTTATCATATATGTTGAGGTTGTATACTATTAGTTCTTCCTGCCTTGTATGGCTATATTTCTTTAGTGAGCAAATACTGCCTTGTTTGGTGCTTATAATTTTTCATAGATTCATATTCTAAATAGTATTTTCCTCTTATTGGGGTGGACAGGTATATTTCTTGCATGAATTTTGTAGTTTGAGCAAGAGCTTGCAGATGGTTCAGCAGCTTCGGCTTTTTAGGTATGTTACATGGTCTCATGAGATAGCTGTTTTTTCTGCTGGTCTCTTAAGAATGAATCTGGTTGAGCACATTAAATGAACAGATGCTTCTTGCTTTCCTTTGATTTGTTTTGGAGTTATTCAGTAGCTTTTAGTGGAAAACATTTTTCCTTAGTCTGCTATAAAGTATGTCATGGTGGGCTCAATTAGGGTTTTTTGATTAAGCCCAAGCGGAACACCTGAAGAACAATTTGCACACACTTGTCAAGGAAACTTTTGATACACTGTAATGCCATTTATTTATTCCATATCTGAGGAGTTATTTAATCCCGTTGGTTATTAGTTTTAAATTCTGAATGTATGCAGGGATCTAATGAACGAAGGCATCTTTGATGTTGTCACCGATGTCTTACAAAGTCAAGACAAGAAGCTTGTGCTAACTGGGTATTGCTCCCTTGTCAATTTGATTGTGTGAAATTCAATTATTATATTTGGTACAGTCCTTATGATTAATTTCTAATATGAAATCACTGTGATGGTTGCAGAACAGATATCCTCATTCTTTTCTTGAATCAAGATCCTAATCTCTTGCGATCCTATTTTGTTCGACAGGAAGGATTTGCCCTTCTAGGACTTTTGGTATGTTTTGTATGCAACTGAGTTCACATATAATTTCTATATGACATTCATATACAAAGATTTATAATTGATAACAAAATTTATAGGTGAACCTATGTATAGTGTTCTCTGTTGCTAAACTGCATTCTGAAACCAGAAGTCTGTTGTGTTATTTAGTGGAGTGTTTTTCTTGTTTCCTTGTATTAGTGCTACCAACTGTTGTAGGATAAATGTGTATTCAGTGATGGTAAAACTGATGTCTGACATCATAGAGTGAATACAAGCCATGATATTAAGATTAAAGATTCAAAACCAAAGGAAAGAAATTAATGATTAACCAGAGGACTGTTCTGATAGCATTAACTTTGAACAGTTACTGCAAAAAGTCTGAGTAAAAATGGAAAATGGGGGATAGGTTTAGATAGAAAGGAATATGAAGAACTCAGACTTCGAAACATCTGAAGTGAAGTTTGATTTTGCTTCACTGTTTCTGTTTATGGTTTTTCTATACTGTTTTGCAAAATAGTTTTACAATTTATTTAAAAAAAGAAATTAAAAGAAATCTGTTTGCGACAGTTTTAGAAGAAGTTGCAGAAGCCTTTTTTTTTTCTTTTTTCTTTTAAATTTAGACAGTTTTCTGATTTTGAATTTTCAAATCACAAAACTTACGTACAGTTTCTATTTTACTGTAGGTGCTCAAATTTGGAGTTTTACTTTGATAATTTAATGTTTATTAAATGTATCCCATTTTACTGAGGTGAAACTCTGAATATGATTGTAATGTACTGTGTTTTCTCCTTTTTAAAATAGTTGATAAAAACATGCTTTTATGTCAAAACCTAAAAACTGTTTTTATTGGCAGCTATTAAAGAAGCCCCAAGTATCCTTGAAATGAGTATTGCTTTAAGGTAAAAGGACATCTGACAAAATATTAAAATCATCCCAGTAGGATAATTCAGTTCAGTGGAATTGGGTGCTTAATCCTGTGTTTGGAAGCAACTCTGGATTTGAAAAATAAGTTCTTCCTAGAATCAGTAAACAATTATTTTGAAATTTGAATATTGTTTCATTTCTGACATGCGGAAATTGTTTCTCTGACTGGCAGCTACATTGATAAGGATAGGAAGAGGCCTTCTTTCCATTGATCTAATCCTTGGCTCCTTATTATTCTATTGAACTTTGTTCGAATTCTTTAACTGTGCCCCCATCTACGGGTTGCAGATTGGTCTGTTTTCCTGTGAGATTGGAAGCTCCAATCTGAAGTTCCAATTCCAAATATAATTAAGTGGCTGGAAATCCATAAGCTGGATTCCTGTTGGGTGATTCATTGCAGTGATGTTTCTTTGAGTTTTTTTCAAACCAATCTGGGGGTGATAATATTTTGGCCTTTATATAGTTCCCTGGTAGTAAATTTAGTGTGGAAAACTGCAGTTCCCATGGTCTCCCGTGCACAAACTAATGAAACTGATGCTTCTGGGTTTTTTGGTTACATTTCTGGGAATATTGAAAAAGTATTCTGAAATTTAATGCATTTTTGTTATCAAAATGATTCTGAAAGTTGTTATATCTTTAATTAGTTATGGTTTATATTATGTGTGTGTCTTTATGACCTTTTCTTATTGCAAAATAAAAATTAATAACATGTATTGAATTTTGAGTTGTCTTTTTTTATCTTTGAACATTTACATATTTTTATTATATAAACTATTTGTGTTGCATCTACCACCTTTAGATAAAGCAGCCACACCATGTCCTCACTCTGGAACTAATTAAAATCTAATTATTGGGAGGCATAATATTGACGAGAAATGAGTTGGATTTATTATTGACTGTATTGCACAATAAGACTACTGCTTTTCTGTTGACATCACAGCGGTTGTGAAGCAGACTCAACGGTAAAACAGTTGTAACTGACCATGATCGTTGTAACAACTGACCACAATGGTTGTAACAGGCATCTGACTAACTAAATCAATTACAGAAAATGATAACAAACTTCTATATACAATGGAGTTATACACACCCATACGAAATATGCGATTTATGGATACTACCCACATAGTTTTAATATTTACTAGTTGATTTGCTATATATGTAGTTATGGTTTATTGGAAAGGGTAGCCCGGCTCATATTTATTATACATGCTATCTTTTACACAGGTTAAAGGAATGCTAACAGATTTTGAAGAGAACATGCACTGCCAGTTTCTTGAAATTCTTCGCAATTTACTGGACTCATGCACATTGTCTGGATCACAGGTTCATGATTTCTGCTATTTTCTGGAGCCTATCAGTTCTTACCTTGCTTGTAACTTCTTGTTGTATGATCGTTATCTTTCTTGACTGATATATTTATGTTTGTTTTTCTTTTGTAGTAGCTAATTTTTAAGTGACTCGTTTTAGATTAAAAATTTGTCAACTCAATTCTTTGACTTGAAATTTGCATTTCCATGCCTTGATATTAGTTTCTTTTGCATTTATATACTTTTTATGATGGAATTTTATTTTGGTGAATTTCTTTGTTTTTGTTATACTTTAGTGAAAATTAATAAAATGTATCGAGGGTGGAGGGTGCAATTTAGAACTTACTGTGGTGGTAGCTTTTCATTTGGAGTCACTGTATTTGTGTGACTTTTCTTTTCTAGATTTAAATTCTGTGTTCTAACTGATAGTATACTAAATATTAGGACAATGCAGTCAGTTAAAATTAAAAGTCAGGCTGAATATTTTTATGGGGACCATGTCTTTTTTTTTTCTTGTTGATGAAACCATGATCGTGTGATCAGAACATGATTATTGACCTAATGAGCTTCTCTTTTGAGTTGCGTAAAAAAGAAAAGAGAAAAAAGTAAGTTATTTGTTAAAATGTAAAATAACAAGTGTCATTTGGAGCTGTTATATAATTAGCATACTTTGAATAGTAACAGTCACGTTGACAGTTAAAAGGAGAAAGACAGGCGCAGATTTTATTAAATATGTTAAGAATTGATATTTGAGAGAGATAACTAAGCAAACTTTTTATGGAGTAGTCATTGGTGCTTGAGAAAAAAGGGAGAGAAAATTTGAGTGGATCCATGTCAATTACGCACTTGAGTACACTTTATATTTATTGATGAAACACAGGATGTAAACACATTTACCCTATTTTCATAATTCTCACTCCCTCTCAAGCTAGAGGATAGAAGCCATATTTACCAAGCTTTTTATGTGCGTACAAGCAATTTGAGGATCTCTTAATGAGTTGGTGAATACATCAGTCAATTGTTCATTTGATTTTTCAAAGCTAGTTGTAATATTTTCTATTTAGATCTTCTACCTAATAAATTTACAATTTGTTGAAATATGTTTGGTCATCATAGGACATTGAATGAGGCAATATGGTAGGCAAGCTGATTAAGATCAATGAAACATCCCAAACCTCAATTCTTTAAGCAACCATCTGAGTTCATGTAGCAGCGTTAGCACTGCAGTGAGGCAACTAAAAATCAGCAGAGTAGGGTGAGAATTGGCATGTACAACTTTCTCAAGTTCTCTCATAGGAAGGGTGCAGTAAACGGGAACATATCACAATTCTCGATTGGGTACATACGGGAATTCACTTAACAGAACAGAAATATTTCAACTTTGGCATTTTTGTGGACAAAAAATGGATGGGGGTGGGTGCATTTTGTGTGTAAAACTAATACACTAATAATTAGTGGAAAATCTGTTGCATCAATGTGAAGAGAAACGATTAAGATGAGTAATTTGGGAGATAAGTAAGCCCTAAATAAAGATGGGAGGTTATCTTCCAAGTCAGGGGAGATATCTGTTGTGCTGGATTGGTTGCTGATGCAGGTACAAATGCCTCTTTCGAGATGAGAATGGTGTTTCTCTTGGCTGCCTTTTGCAGTGAGCTTGGGAGGTTGCTTTATATGTGCAGCAGAATTGTGGTGAATTTTTCATGGTTTGGAGTTGGCTTGGTGTAGAGGCTTTTTGTAACATTGGGATTTATATGTATTCTGAGATTGCTGAGGTTGTTAGCTAGCAGATGTTATCGCTTGCACCCATGTTAAACCTCGGTTAAAACCACCATGTTCATCAATTTACGGGGTCACGTGATTTAGCAGTCATGTTTTATGTGAGGCTTATTAGGTTGCATAAGCCTTAGCTATGTTTGGTTGGGGTCTTAATTTGCAGAACTTAATATTTTACGTACCTCCTGACTTTTTTCTCTAATTCCTTGAAGGCAGATCTTACCTGTATTTTCTTCTAGATGTTTCTTGTCTTGAATAAATTATTCGGTCACAATAAATGTATAGGGAGAGGTTATTGCTATGGAGGTGGATAAGCATACTTAGGAAGAAGCAGTTTCATACTTTCAGCCTTACGGACAAGATTGATTTTCATCAGGAAGCCTACGTTATTTTTGGGCAGAAAGTAGGAACAGAAACAGTTATATACTAGAACATGTAATACTGACTGTTTTTAGGGCTTATTAGAATATGATGAATAGTAACTGTCATGTTGATAGTTTATGATGGTAATTTGGGTAGTGAACTCATCTAACAATCTTTTTGACCATGTGACAGCCAAAGTCTGCTGCACTTTTTGGTGATTTAAAAAAATTCTATTTTTCAATTTATCAGCTGGTGTTCTATCATTTTTTTCTTGCATTGCATTTTGATGTCAACATACTAAGTTTTGTTTGTGCAGGGATAAATTTTGAATGTTGAATTGTATTTTATATTATATCTGCTGAATTGTTGGAAAAACTTGTCAATTAAAGTTTCACGTAAGATGAAGTCTATTTCTATGTTGGCATGATGGGTAATACTAGAACTTGTTTTATTGACTATTTTAGTTTTATCTGACAGAGGGACACTATTATTGACATATTCTTTGAGAGGCATTTGGGGCAATTGATTGAGGTTATAACATCATCTTGTCCTTCCGAAAATACTGCTGGTGAAAGTGACAAATCGATAGGTCCTGGGCGAAGCGCTCATTGTCAGAGTAGAACTAAGCCAGAGATTCTATCAAACATATGTGAATTACTATGCTTTTGTGTCCTACATCATCCATACAGAATAAAGTATTCTCTTGCTGCTCTGCAGTGTTCAGTTGATTTTGTACTATTAAGCATGAAAATTATGTTTACGGTTCTCTTTGCTGTTTTTAGGTGTAACTTTCTTCTTAATAATGTGTTTGAAAAAATATTGCTATTGACACGAAGGGCAGAAAGATACTTAGTTGTTGGTGCTGTCCGGTTTGTACGAACTATTCTCTCCCGCCATGTAAGTTCAAATTGCCTTGACTTCAAAAAGAATTAATCTTATTATATCACTGTTCAGGGGGGTATGTAATGTCGACAGAGGCCTATTATTACATTCTTATGATAGAGCTAAAGTCTCAAATCTGTCCAAATAAAAGGTGATTGAGAAATAAATCTGGGCACAAATACAGTAAAGTAAAGTACAACTTTTACTGGTTCATTATGAATTGTGGAGATAATACCCATTGGTGCAAAAAGAGAAGAATTTTATTTTGTGGTAGATATCTCAGTTTTGTCAGCTGCATTGATGGCCTGGTTTGACAATTTAGGGGGTTCTGTCTTTAGTATTGTCATCATGACATCTGCAATGGCAGCTGTATATCATGCAACTGATTTTTGCTGCAGGGAAAGCCTGGAAAGAGTTTAATGTTTTTTCTCATTTAAATATACTTCATCATAATTGTAAAAATCATGTAATTTGTGAATTATATTGAATGGTTCCTTATTACCAAGGTTAATGTTTTTCCTTTTAGAAAAACAATTCATTGGCCTATTTACTTGCATTTCATCTAACAATTTAGAGTGTTAAACTGCAGGATGAGCATTTGATAAAATATGTTATTAGGAATAACGTTCTGAAACCAATCATTGATGCCTTTGTTGCTAACGGCAATCGCTACAATCTGCTTCATTCTGCTGTTCTGGAGCTTTTTGAGTTTATTAGGAAGGTGTGAATCTTTAGTAAGTGTTGTGGATCTTAAATGCCTCAAGAAATCTTGAACTGATACGTTGCATTGTACAGGAGAATCTGAAAGCATTGCTGAAATACATAGTTGATTCTTTTTGGGACCAGCTGGTGAAATTTGAGTATTTGGCGTCCATTCACTCACTGAAAGTAAAATATGAGCAGGTAAACCTTTTTCTTTGGGTATGACTTGCGGTTGAAACACAGGCTTGAGTTCATGTGCTTGCTTGCAGTGTTTGGATAATGGTGGGACAAAAGATGCTGCTACTGTTGTGGACCTTCGTAGACGAAATGATGAGCGTGCTTTGGAGAAAGAAGAAGAACGATACTTTAATGAGGACAGGTACATTATCTTCTTTCCTGATCATTCTAGGAGATTTTCAGTTGTTTATATAACTAGCATGGGGTCTTACTTTTCGAGTATTTGATAGTGATGAGGAGGATATTGCTTCTGCATCTGTTCCGCGGAATCAGAAAGGGCACCAGCAACCTAATCTATCCAATGGAGTTGCTTCAAGCTATTCACAGTTAAGGTAGACTTCTGTTTCTTAGTATTATGTTTAACTTTCTCTAGTCCATATGCTATATAAAATTATTTGTTCATCTTGATTTTCAGTCCAAGGTCACTGGTTGACTATGAGGATGATGAGGACGATGAAGATTACAAACCACCACCAAGGAAGCAACCTGAAACTTCTGAGGAAGATGATGGGGTACTGGAGTCTCTCAGGCTAAAGAGGAAGTTGCCTTCAAAAGATAAGGAACCTGAACTTGTGAAGAGACAGAAGTTATCAAAGAATTCTAAGTCTAAAGATAGTGTCTTCTTGTGTTCAACATTGAGCCAAGCTACGCTACCTAGTAAGAAAACATCAATCAGCTTTCAGACAAGTGGTCGAATAGTTGAGGGGAGGACGGGCTCTTGTGAAAATAATGAGGGAGATGTACAAAGTATTTCTAGAAGCAGTTCCGATAATAGCAACACTGCAGGAGAAGACAATCACATAGAGAAAGAGGGTGAAGGCTCTAGAAACTTTTCCGATTGCTTGCATGCAAAATCAGATAACATACAATTGGGTGGAGAGGACCATCCATTGGTTGCCCCAAAGTCCTCACCAGAGATGGCTGTAAATGGATCGTAAGCTTTCACTCATCCAAGAAGGCAAATTATTTGTTTCATTTGACGTCTAGATTTGCTGGTGGGTAAGTGGTTCTGACTACATACATAGAGCTTTGAGACGAAGGAAATTTACCTACAAGGGGGTAAATTCTGCTTATGCGTTGCATCGAGGACGTGGGAATACTGTACAGTGCCACTGAGAGGCGGGGAGATATTAATACAGCAACGTGGGTGGATATGCTCCAATTCTTCAGTTTGCTATTTTGGGCCCTTGAGCTTATTAGTTGTTTTTGTATGACATTCCTGAAATAATTTTCTTAATTTTCCCCGTCCCCAAAATTTACCTCTTCCAGCTCATTTATTTTCGAAGTTTGTCAGAGTATCCAAAGTGCAAATGAGGGGTAATCATGTTATATCGTATCCCTTCTCAGTGTTTGAACTTCATGATTGAGGGCACCAATATCTTGTCCTACACAGCTCTTCCATGTGTCTTTTTTCCTCCTTTATTTCGGTGGTGGGAATACGTGCTGTGAGTATCTAAGGCCCATTTTTCACTAATGTAGGGAATTGTCAGCCGTTGTAAATCTATCAAACTGTTGAGTATTGCAAAGAACTCTTATGCAGTTTTTCTACATCGCAACTGGATTTTACATTGGTTAATTATTGATGCGTGTTGCTGCCGCGAACCCTTGCATCGATCTTGTATTTTCCTTTCCTATTTCGTATTACAACGCATTTTGTACTGAAACTGCAATTTTGCAATAGCCCAGCATTTATCCTTTAATACTAACGTCCTTTTTTATTTGGATTGGTTCTGATTACATACAATAGATCTGTGTGGACTGAGTTCGAGACTAAGTATATCAGTAGTGGAACCAAAGCTATGAAACTCAATTCATGATTTGCTTTTCTAGAAATGTGAACTGGTAGATTTGGTGTTATTTTCTTCATGATATGCCAATAAAAATACTTTCGGAACCCATCTTGGAAAAGATAAACGAAAGACGTATAGCTTATTTGTTTTTCTGTTCAAGATATCTCCAACCAATGTTATCTCAAACCTACATTTTCTTTATTTCGCAGTAAACACTGTATTGGAATGAATCAGGTGATTACAAGGGTATCAAACCTCAGTTCAGTTCAATGGAACAAAAGTCCAAACATGCTTAATAAGTGAGATAGTAACTTCTTTCTGTGGCTGACAAAAGTAACTCGCCATATCTTTTCACCAAGCACTCCTTCCCGAAGTTTTTTCTAGTCCTGCATTTGTGTATGAAGCTATTCATAAAAGTGTTGATCCTTTGATTGGGGGAGATATAGCCAAAGATAGAAAAGTGTACATGATCTGTTGGAAGGATATAAAAGTAACTCCAATAAAACCATATTTTAAAAAAGTAACTCGGTGTTAAGCTAGATTTATCAATTCAAAGAACTTTTTTCTTCTTCTATGATTTCTTCCTTTATTAATTTGTAATTTCTTTTATTGATGTACACTTTACCTTAATTTTTAGAATTTTGTATGAGATTTTAATTAAAATAAAAAGTCATGATATTTTTTTATTATTGTTGTCATTTTTCATGTTGTTGTTACTTATAGATTCTCGCAAGTTTGAAAAATTATTTTGTTTCACATTTTGGTATTTTTAGTTGTTGTGTTGTTGTTTCTATATCAAAGTGGTATAATAACTTTTTGGTTTGGAGATATATTTACTTGCTTGATCAATGAAGACAAATACAAATATGATTGTTTCAAATGTTAGAAATTATTTGCGAAACAATGGGATCTTTTCACTTTTATTATATGTTGAATTGTATATCTAATTAAGAATGAGATTTTGAGCACCAATAGGTGTATGATTTTATTCTAGACAATGTTAATAACCGCATTGTTAATATGCATATGCTAGAAGTGAGAGACTATTGAGTTCTTGTATGTTTCTAACTCAAGCAATAATAAATTACTTTTGTTGAATTGCTTGATGAATTTGAGGTATAAATCATTTAATGAGTTTCAAGGACTTGTAGATTAGTTGTGACGAACGAATATCAATTTCGATGATAAAATTTTGGAACTATGGCTATTGAATATTCTTCCTGATACTTAAAAGATATTTTATATTTTAATTATAAATTCAACCTCTGATGACATATTTTTTTCTGGATGGCAAATATTGGTGTTCTTAATGAATAGATGATAAGGAAAATATATGATTTTTCATCTTAGTCTGAGGTGCTTATCATAGAAAATAGAAAAAAAGTAAAAAATGAATCAAAGAATACTAGAGAAGAACATAAGCAAGTTCAATTCAAAATATAAGAATATAAAGTGTCATTATTGTAATAAACTTAAGCACATTCAAACTGATTTTGTAGAGTTGAGTTAGATTTAAAGTTCATTTCTAACATGAAGTGAGATGCAAATCTTACTAAGCCAGTTTTGTTGCAGACAATGAATACATACATGTTTTGCTTTTTAAATATCATCATAATTTAGTTTTCAAAAGACTGCCCTATATTTCTTTAACCGTCACGAGCTATTTGCATTTTCTTATTTTTACCAAGTATTTATATTTAATATCCAAATATCGCTGACTGTATTTCCAAACCCCAATCTTTTCTGTTTTGAATTTTTATAACATGTAATAAATGCTATAAAATTGTATTCATTTACACTATTTTAGAAATTATCACGCGGAAATAGTTTTCAACACCTTTTCAAACGTCATATTTTCTTTGACAATTTCTTAAGTTTCTTTTTATTTTTTTAAGAGATCTTTTCGTTCATAATTTCTTAAGTTTTTTTCCCTTTACCAAGAGACCGGCACATTTTCTTTATTGATCGACGATGTTTAAAGTCAATCAAATATTTGTAACTTAATTACTGCCTATGTGCCTACATTTGCACAACCCATTCAATTAATTTGGAATTTCAATTAAATTCCTTAACTTTTATATTATTATAGATGTGATTTCTTCTAAGTTGTTTAGTGTCAATTCGTGAAATCAAGGAACATAATAGAAGTTTTTAATAAAAGAGAGAAAAAAATAGAGAAATTATAAGCGCAGTGATAGAAAACACTATAACTTTTTATTATAAAATATATGAAGATTTTTAATTATTTTTTTCATTTTTTTAATTGCGCGTATTTTCTATTGTCCACATAATGTTTTATATTTTCATCTTTTTTTGAAAACTATTTTATCAAATAAAATATTTCAAACTTTTTTATATAATTATAACCAAATAAAAGTAATTCTTATTTTGCATAAATTTATAATAAATACTCTTATTTCAACATAATAAATATATTTTCAATAACGTTATGCTATTATACGTTACTGACAAAGGTTAGTAACTATTATATTTTCCATATATTTTTATAACTACTGTATTTTAAATACCTATAGAAATAAAAAACAAAGTCAATTAACACGTTTTTTTCAGTAATTAGATTAAACGTAGCAATTTAACGAACTATCACTCTTTCTCTCTCATACTGTAGTATGTGTTCTTTCTTTCTCTGAACAACCAAATCGGACCCAGGGCATAAGGAAAGTGATGAGGTGAGTGAGATTTTTATTTTTATTTTTGTTTCAACTCTTTCAATCGTTCATTCCAAATGTTGATTGAAAAATGACTCGAAGGGATATTGTGTAGGGTTTCGATTTGTTCGATTTACTTTTTCTTATCACTGTAGAACAATAACCCTATTCTTTGGATTTTCGTAAGATTGCAACTTGCTGTTTTTTCTTGCTGTAATAACTGACGTTGGGTTTTCAAAAATTGGAATTAGTTTTCGGGGAATATAGTTGCTGCAGAGTTTATATCTCTGTTGTTAAAGTTAAATTTGAGGACATATATGATATAGAACATGTCAAGTAAGAAGGAAGAAAAATCTCAGGCTGCAGCTGAAAGAATCAAGGCTGCGGCTCTGAGTGCTGCTAAGGGCCTCAGCCGTGCTCAGGCTGAAAGGGCGGCGGCCGCGGCGGCCCGAAATGTGAATGCTTATGGGCAGAAGGAAGAAGGGCCTAGCAGATGGCAGGAGAAAAGAGAAGCTAAGAGGCAGATGTATTTGATGAGTACTGAGAAAGCTGTTAAATTGGGTGAAAGGAAAGACCTTAAGCCTGCAATGTCTGCTTCAGGTGGGGCGGCGCAGTGCCAAAAGTGTTTCCAAAGTGGCCACTGGACGTATGAATGCAAGAATGAAAGGGTTTACATTTCAAGACCTTCTCGGACGCAGCAACTGAAAAACCCTAAATTGAGGGTGAATGTGGCAGAGACTTATGATTTGGATGATAGTGTTGTTGATGATGCTAAGGAGGAAAATGCAAAAGCAAGTTCCAAACAAACCAAAAGGAAACATAGGTTTGACTCTGATTCTGGAAGTGATAGCGAGGATTCTGTTTTTGAGACTGATAGTGGGTCGTCGTCTGTTACGGGATCAGATTATTCTTCTGGAAGTAGTTCGGGTTACAGTTCATGCTCTGATTCAGAGGAAGAACGAAGACAGAGGAGGAAGAAGCAGAAGAGAGGAAGACGCAGGAGGTACAGTACATCATCAGAATCATCTGATTCTGATTCTGATTCTGCTTCAGACTCTGATTCTGATGATAAAAGCAGCCAGAGAAAGAAGAGGCATAATCGAAGACGCTGAATGAGACTTAAGAATGTGTGCAGCAACTAAGGGTTTGGTGACCAAGGGGACAACCACGTCCATTGATACAATCACGAAGTTTCTGTAGATATGGTGCTTGTTTATGATGTCCTTAATGTAGAATAAGCTCTGATAGATGCGAAGTTGTGTTTTTTTTTTCTTTTATCCCTGTGCTCTCTTGATTGAAGAGACCTGCATGTTTGGCTTAATGTATCAACATTTAACTTTGTGAATGTGTTCTATATTAAACTGAGATGTTTAAACAATTGGGTGGCTTTTGCTATTGTTCGAATGCTGTCATACTCAGATGCTCTCATTTGCAATGTAATTCTTGTGTAGTTTTGAGGCTTTCATTGCAGAGTTATTTCTTGCATATTGTCTATCTCAGAGGGCTTTTGGGCATCTAGATTACACTAAACCAACTGAGCTTGAGCTTGTTGTAAGATCAGCTGTATTACCCAACCCGCCAATCAGGCATATGTTCGGTTGGATTGACACGCCAGGTACCCCAAACCTACACAGAAACACACACCTTTTTTATAGATCGTGGCTTAAATTAAAGTCCGCTTTTAGTTTCCATGCTTCTGATGGATCCCTAATGTTGTATTCTACATTCAATTGTAGTTTGTCTTGTTACCAAACATTTGTTGATGGATCTTCTTATCTTCGGAAGCCTGTGTGTCAGAGATCATGCTTAACTGCGACTTAAGTGATACAATTGTGGATGTGCTCTATTTTATACTCAGATGCTTAAGAGCATGGCTGGTTTTGCAACTGATGCAATTTTTAAATTTTGTAACACTCCGATGCTCATTTAAAGCTAAATTCTTGTTTATTTTTGAGGCTTTGGTTACTAAGTTGGTTCTTGCATCTTCTCTATCTCTGAGGTATTTCCTGCATCCAGACTATGTCAAACTAATTGACCTCGAGCTTATTGCTTAATCTGTTTGCATAATATGAACCCCGCTAGCTTTGGGTTTTCATGGTTCAGGTGCATATCTTTTGCTTTGTTCCATTGTGTGTTAGCGTTTTGGGTCTTGGAAAGCTATGATTTAACTGAAATTATGCTGGTGCACTACTGTTTTTTTAAATAATCGTGTTTTAATTAGAGCTCAAACACTAATCAACTAGCAATTGTTGCTAAACTACACCAAAAATTATTTTTTATCAACAATAAAAGAATCGTACTTATAATAGTATAGACCATCCTCAAAATCAACCCATCATTAACTATATCAACTTAAAATTAACCCTTATTGTTTGATTAATTTCCCATGTGAAGACAGTCTCCATAACCTTCAGCAGCCTCCTCACTTTTAACAAGCTTCACTTAATTATGTAGATTCATTACTGCAGCAAAACATAGGACAAAACAAAAACCTTATCACAATATTGTTTAGGGAACATGTATTTCTCAGCCTGTCTATAAAATCATTTCATCACCTCTGCTACATCCTTTCAGCTCCACACTAGTCTTATACTTGACCCTCCTTGTTGAGGTAAAGCTAACTTGAGACCTTGGGGAGGCCTTTACAGATATGAGTAACTCATGTTCAGAAGTACAATTTTAACAGTTGCTGGTTCTTTATCTTGAATGTTAACATCATACTCAATGTTGACAGCGAAAATATCTGTTTAAAACTTCCCTATAATACTCATATGATCAAATCTAACAGAACAAAATGAGCACACACACACTGATGCGATGTCTACCCGGATTGTTGTTGCTGATGAGGATTTTTGTTTCTAAAATTCATCTGAACATTGTGCTGATGATGAAACGACATGGTAGTTCTGTTAATTGGATCTCTGGGCAGATTCATTATCAAGTGTTTTCATTCTTTCCAAATTAAAATCTATCTTCTTAATTTTCATAATCTGAAAAAAATGCTATAGTTTATTTAAATGCCTTATATTTAAATGTTGTCAAAATAAATACTTTTAGAAAACGAACGAACACATGTATGTGATTGAGTAATCTTTTATTAAATACAAACTTAAAAGTAAATTCTCATGTAAAAACAATTGTAATTTTAATTATATACATATAATTTTTAATAATATTACTAAAACAGATGATTTTTCAAAATATAGAATTAAAAGATGAATTATAAATTTCCTAGATTGGAGTAGCATATTTAAAAATTTCTGATGGAAGTAATCCCCATACCATAAGTTGATCATATATACCTTATTACCTCAAATTTTACCTCATTTTGAAATTTAATTTATCACACTAAATACATATCTATTAGTAAAAATTGGTGTGAGAAAGTAGATGAATTTTTATTTATATAAATCAATAGATGGTTCTGTACCAAATACTTCAAATTTTGTTAAGCTTATAAATATTATTTTGGTTTGAATGATGGTTACTTCATGGAATTATTAAATTGTTTTATAAGTAAAATATGTATTTAATATTTTTATATAATTAAACATGTTATTGTGTGTAAAATTTATTTTTAAACATTGAATGGAAATAAACTATCAATATTCAACTCTTACATATCTTGTTGAAGTATGAAATACAAGTAGTTATTACTTATGGTCTAAATTTTTTCAAACTTTTATATATATATATATATATATATATATATATATATATATATATTTTTTTATATACTGTCCTTAATTTATAAAAACTAATTAAAAGTAAAGTTGTTTATACACAATTGTTTGCATTATATAATTATTTATTCAGTTTTGTGTTTTAATTAGTTATAAATTAGACTAAAATAATTTTTGAATTTTTAATATGATTTTTCTTTTTTTTAATATTTTTTTTGCAATATACGTAATACATACATTAATTCACACGTGTGTGTGTATATATA
>Ga0214542_1000806_pt1 | contig 60201 bp, 29 predicted proteins | sample CNSS1metaG_FD_160096 | JGI IMG/M metagenome (GOLD analysis project Ga0214542, IMG submission 160096) | Root nodule microbial communities from cowpea collected in UCLA plant growth center, Los Angeles, California, USA - CNSS1 | ecosystem: Host-associated > Plants > Roots > Nodule | place: USA...
TGACTAGAGATATATATCTGTTTTAACAGCAGGTGGAAATAAATTTATTAAACTACAAACTTCATTAAATAAAGTATAATATGACTCTAATTTCATATTATAAAATAGATTTTAAATTTAACTAAATCTAATAAAATTGACTCATAAAAATAAAATTTATGTTTACCCACGTGTATATAGTATAAAGTAGTCTTATATCTAATAAATGTAAAATCAAACTTTATGGAAAAAACAATTCAAAGAAATTTTATATTTCGGAAATTAATATCTACACGTGTTATCATCACCATAAGCTTCATCAATATATCACAACAAAGAAATTCAGTTGACAGATGAAACATTTTTATTGGACCAAACATACCACCACCGATTTTTTTTTTATCACCTCCTCACATACATGTATGAACTTATTATTGCCTTAAAGAACAATATTTCTTATAATCAGATACAACTTTAAACCACACAAATAATTATTTTAGATGTCATATTTAATGTCTTTAGTCTAATTGGTTATATATAGAAGAAAAAAAAATCTACAAAGCCCTCTTATTTCATTGTCCTAGTTAGTTTTAATAGGATATTTGATTCCTTACGATTATTTGATTGCAATATTCATGGACATGTAAATAAAGACTTTAACTTTGATGTATCATTATTTGTCCCTTCAATCACTTAGATTTATGTTAGATATTGTTTTATTGGCTATAATTATAAAAATGAACAATGTTAACGTAAATGATAATTTATATTCAGTACAGTATATAAATATTCAATCTATTTTAGTTGAATTTATTAGAAGAACGTTATAAGAACAAACCCATATTGGTCGTATTTCAGAAATCTCATTACAAAACATGTTTTATATATATATATATATATATATATATATATATATATATATATATATATATATATATATATTAGCATGAATCACAATATGATACAAAGGTAAAGAAAATGCAAATTAAATTTGACCCTATCCTATCATAATATTAATTGAAGCTCTTTTCGTGTCATGCATGATGTATCCGAGGTTTTATATGGTGAAAGTAAATCACAAAGAAATTACAGAATACAAAAAGATTAGAATATAAAAATGGCACTATCTAAAACTTAAGGTTATCAACAGCTGATGAGATTTGTAATTAGTGGCTAAGAACGCGCTTACAAATTTGGATTAATATAATAATCATCGTGACGCGCTTAAATTATTGAAGTCTTGACATTGATTATTGACCTTAAATTTAACGAAATTATATTCTGTTTTAAGGAGACAAAACATCATATATACTTAAGTGCACATCATAATTCCAAGTTAGAGATACGTATTTTTATTATCATATACTTAAGTACACATCATAATTCCAAGTTAGAGATACGTATTTTTTTTATTATCATATACGGTTTTCATATGATAAACGATATCTCAATCATTATCCCCAGTTTTAATATGTTTATACATTTGACCAAAATTCAGACCTAATCAAAACCCTATGTATACATAATTAATATTAAATCACACTATATTGGTTTAAAACTTACGTGGCATCATATTATCGAATCAGTTTAATTGATTAAGCTGTGAGAAATAAAATATCAAGATACGAGTTCTAAAATTATTGTATGTTAGTTCATTATTGGGTCTGAATTTATGAGCTATCATGCATGGAAGAAGTCACCACGATCATTTTCATTCTTTTTTTATTATTAGTCAATGTTATAAAAATATATTCATTGTTTTTGGAAAACAAATATAAAATTGAAGTCATTGGACACTTGTCATTGTAGAATTAAGGTGATGTGTTGCTGAGCATCTCCTAACCTGATTTCACAAGTATACTCCCCACAATTAGCCACGTGTTTAACTTAGTCTTAGTACATTTTCAATATCATTAATTTAAGTTGCTAATTTTAATTATCTTGTATATTTAATATTTTCCTAATAAATTAAAAACGATGAGACATACCCATCGATAAAAAAAAACGTAGAATACCAACAAAACTTTCTTGACCGAAATATTCCCAAAGATGTCAGATTTATGTAAGTCATGGAGCGTAAATTAAAATAAGGTTAAATATGTTTTTTTTTTCAAGTTTTAGTCAAATTTGGAATTAGTCTCTCTTCAAAAATTTTGATCAATTTAATTTTTTCTTTAGAAATTGGTGGATTTAGTCATTTTAACCAAATTTTGTCAAATTTATCTCACGTTTTAAACGCATATCATGATAGTATTTGAATTGTTTATCATGTTTGACACATTTTCTCTTTAATGTTAACTCAAATATTATCGTAAAACACATTTGAAATGTTAAATAAATTTAACAAAATTTGATTAAACGGACTAAATCCACAAATTCTATAAATAAAGTACTAAATTGGTCAAAATTTTCGAAGAGAGATTAATTTCAAATTTTACTTAAACTTGAGGAACTAAAAACATATTTAACTCTTTAAAATAAAAAAAAATAAATATATATATATATATATATATATATATATATATATATATATATATATATATATATATATATATATATATTTATATATATATATTCTCCAACAATGCAAATGCTAACATATGCATATCTTCAATTAAGAAAGGACGAGAGATATTAGTTTTTTTCTATTAATAAAAAATATATAAATAAATGAGATATTGAGTTCTTACATCTCACTAAAAAAATTAAAAAAAAAATTAAAAAAATTTAATTAATAATTTAACTATGTTTATAATTATTTTTTATTCAATTCAGTCTTTATATTTTTAAATATAGTTAATATGTTTCTTCCATTAAATTAGTGTTAACATTATTTGAAAAGTGATCACATGTCAGATTAAACTTTCTTCTTCCTCTCGAATCTTCTATTTTACAACGAAGGCTAACATCGTCTTTATAACACCTACCACCATGCACCCTCTTCCTCTCTTTTGACCATCGTCGATGTCAAAGCTACTTTGTTAATGAGAAAACCCTCAGATTCGACAACAACATTTTTCTCTTACCCGTGAAGCTTTTTCTGCCTCTGGCAACAGTAGTTCCTTGCTTATGAGTCAATCTTCTTACCTGTTGCCTCACACTTGCATTGTCGATAGCTTTACAGGTTCATGAGCTCTTTGCGCTCATGTGACATGAGTGGAGCTCCAGTAAAAGATGTGTATCCAGATCTCTTGTTGCTGATGTGAGAGTGTGTTTGACCACTTTGAACTTTGCCTTGCTATTCATGATGCTACTCGCAGAAGCACTAGATGAAGTGGTGCTTGGAGAGAAAAGGGTTTGACTTTGTGAGGCATAGCATAATTATGGTAACAAGTTAATGGTGGTTTGTTAGAATATCTTCATCCTTCTCCACATTGTAATCGTCTTCATCGAAGAAAGTGGACGATGAGATTGTGTTGTCGGAGAAGAGGGGGTTCGAGAGAGAAAAAATGTTTTGACTAACATATGGTCACCTTCCAAAAGAAAATGTGATCACTTTCCAAATGGATCAACTTAATGAAATGGACCACATTGACTCTATCTAAAAAATATACATAAAAAGTTATAGAGAAGAAAATGAATCATAGGTATAAATATAGGAACTAAATTATTAATTAAGCCATAACAAAGAATAAATTACCACCTTATGAACATCTTTCCTGACAAAATTTTATTAATACAAAACTCAAAAATGCATCCGAGAATAGAGTGAGTAGAGGTTAAAAATGCATTTTTATAAAAAAAAATGTTAATTGAATAGAGAATTCCTCAATATATTTCTCTCTTGATTGACTCTCATTGGAAGAGTCCTTCATCTTCTTAGCCTAAAAGGTTAAAGTTGTTGTCATTGAAACCTTTTATGTTTTTGTTTCACACACATTATGTTGCATTTCTAATGTCATTGCATAATCTAGCTCCCTATATTCTCTCATTTTTTTATCCCGTCATATTATACTTACAAAGAAATCACAACCAAGAACCACATAGTCACACAATATCCTCTTTTCATAGAAACTTTGTTGCCTTATTCATTCATAGTTTTCCCACTCTCCAAGGATACCTTTTACCCTTCAAAGGATAAGTATAAACTATTTGTGTCTATACATGTCACTCACTCTTTATTCTTCATGGCAAAATCCTAGATAAGCATTTGGACATTCTAAGTAGTTAGTCTACACATCCAAAACATATATCACGCTGAACACATATCAAAACTCATCAGCTAATAGCTAATACAAGTGGCAATACCTACTGCATATCAGAAGATGTGTATGAGCAGTACAAAATGAAGAAACATTACTAAACTTATATCTTACCTCAATAACTCATGCCTAAATGTGTTAAGATTGTTTAGACAGACACATACATTAGTCCAAAAATGAGAAAGTTGCTCTTAGATACTTGTTGTGGTCCAAACCCATGCTTTGGCTTGTACTAGAACAAAAATTTTCTTAGCATCTACACTTACCATTCTAAAGATAACATTGTTTTTATGATTCAAAATACTCCACATTATCATTATCCACGTAAAATGTCATATCATATTTTATTTGTTATTATTCATGAGTATTTAAATTGACATAAATACATAAATATATTTATGGTTACTATCATAATTCCCTATCATGTATCACACGTCTTCCATATCCTTACTATCACCCTCCACATAAAAAACAAATGGATAACAATTTTCTCTTTAATTATATAAGTTGTTCTTACAAATGTTTTATGGAAAACTAATTTATATATTAACCGTAGTACAATTATAAATTATTATTACTACTGGTGAAAATACGTGTACCTTTTTTATAACAAAAAATAATGGAATTATAATTATAGAAATAAATATGAATAATTTGTACAATTTAATTATAAACAGTTTTTATTTCTTTTGTAGATGTTTTTATTTGTTTAGTAGATGATTTTTATTTATTTAACTTAAAAAAATAGATAAAAGAAAAATGGATACCAAAAAGCAAAATTTCCTTTATAAATAGATTAGATATAATAAATTTGAAGACTTTTTAATGATTATTTTAGAAGTAGTAAAAATAGTGATATTATAGTGTAAAAGTTGTTATACTAACTATGCATTCAACATTTTATTAAGAATAATTTACTAATCATAGTGACCATAATTAAACATTTTATAATAAATGAAGATCCTGAGGCTTTGATTAGTCAAATTATTATATCTGGTAGTTTACTAGTGTATATTTTTTCTGTCAAATGTTGAAAAAATGAGCAAAAAGGGTAAGAGAAGTTGGAATTTGGTGCATCACGCCGTGGTCCACAAAGACAGCTAAAACGGTTGCGTGGCTTCTTCATCACTGCCACCTTTTCGCTTTCCTCAATATTTTAGGAAATTGCTTATTTATTTAACTTATTACATTTTAAAATCTTAATCCATCACTTATATATATATCTAATAAACTATGTGTATAAAGGACAACAATAACTACCAATTTTTATTTTAAAATACTTTTTATACTTAAAATATCTTATAAAAACAACGCTTTAACTAGAGAAAGAAAAGTTATAATGTTTAAGAGGACTTAATGAATCAAAACATTTTTCAATAAAGAAAATTTACAGCACGGGTCATTTTAATTCCTTAATATTTTAAGTTAAGAGGTTGTTCCGATATGCTTAAAAATCTCTGGTCACTTAAAAGTCGAAACAAAAACAATTTTCAACAGTTAGTCAGACTTCTTAAATTATAATTAAGTAAAATAATTAGAATTTGTTTAAACAAACTTCTTCATACAAACTTTTAGGTAACAAAGAAAGTTAAATGAGTTTCTCCATTAAGAATTTGTTTATAAAAAAATTTCTCATATTGAGCATAAACTAATTTTTAGTCATAAATTTTCTCTTTCTTTTTATTTATTTTTTTTGGAAATTTCCATCAAAAGTTTGTTTAAACCATCTTTGCACAATAGATAAGAAAAATAGAAAACATAGAAGATTGAATAAAGGTCCAAAAGCATAGGATATATGCAGAGTTGATTATTTAATAGATGGATTTGGAATAGGAGAAAAGAAAATAAATCTCATCTAACTTAGTAACCTAATCTTCACATAGTAACAAAGATGATAACATCACACCACCCTAACAAACTAATTAATTAGAAACTCTAGATTGGATCTTCTGCACTTTCATATGCTACTTCTTTCAGGTCCTTTCCCATAATAGAATGATTTCACACCTAACTTTTTAAAATCATACATATGTTTTTCTATTTTTCCCTTTAAAAGATTAGTTTTAATCTTTAGTATTCTTTTAATTACTAAGTTTACTTAAAACTTTGGGTATTTGGTTCTAAGTGAGAGATAAAACTCAGTTACTTTTCAAAAAAGTGAGAACTAAACACATTCTTAACAAATCTTCAAAAGTTAAAGCAAGTTAATTTTTACTACATATATGTTAAATATGAGTATAAAAAGAAAATCTTGTAACTTTGATTATGCTGAAATTAATTAGTTAGTTATTAATTAATTTAGCATACTATAAAATTGTCCAACTCAAGAAAATTTAGAAGGTAATTAACCAGCTTTTATATATATATATATATATATATATATATATATATATATATATATATATATATATATATATATATATATATATATATATATATATATATATATATTAATTAAAATACTTATTTACATTTATTATGATCAAAACTTTTCATTAAAAACTAATATAGTATATCTAAAAGAGTGTTAAATTGTTTGGATCTTCACACATATTGTTCATCCTAAAACAAAAAGTCATTTATATTTGTATCGTTTATTTACAAAAATGTTGCCACATTTTTACTGAGAATAAATCCAACCCAACATAGTAAACAGACGTAATATACTGTTTTTATCTAATCATTTAAAATATCAATTCAATACTATTATTACATTTGCAACACAATATTGTTCATCCCATAAAAGGATCCTTATTTTTATGGATTTATTCAAGTTGATAAGATGGATTTATTTAAATTGATATGATGTGAGGGTAGAAGCACATGACTATGTCAATTTAGCCTCTTAAATCAAAATTTGGTCAAAATTTCCCGAAAAGTTCGTAAAGGTTCTTCAATTTTTATTTGGTAGGTGTATTTTAGACATAAAATAAAATTGTGTGTCTCCAACTATTCCACATATGAATATAATTCCAAAATGTTAATGTCCATTTTAAATTGACAGAAATTTATTAATATTTTGGCACTTGGTAGTTTTGGAAATAAATTAAATCATCTACTAAAGAGGGACGTGACTATCATTTTCCCAAACCCCATGTATAAATAAATATCATCAAAATTAAATTTTATGAACCCTAATATTCCCATAACCTCCATCCACAACGTAAGAGAGAAAGACAACCAAAGAGACCTAACAAGGAGGACCACTAACTTTGAAAATTAATGCATTTCATTAGACATGACAAACTATGTAAAAGTATAACTTTTTTATCAAATCTTTATCTTGTTACCAATTTGGATTATATAATATAAAATATATATATATATATATATATATATATATATATATATATATATATATATATATATATCAATGATATATTAGTTGTATAGGATACCAGTAATATGAAGGGGTCCAATTTAAAATATTAAAATTAAGCAAGTAACTAAGAGAAGTTACAAAAATGGTTGTGGTTCTCGTTTGTAAGCACAAACGTATTATTATTCCTGTTACAAACAATATAGACATGTTACAAAAAACCAAGAGATTTTTATCTAGAAATTTTGGAATGAAAGATCTTAGTGACGTCTCCTTTGTATTAGGAATTCACATACATTGAGATTGAACTCGAGGTATTCTAGAATTATCACAAAGAAGCTATGTCGTAAAGGTGCTTAAAAGGTTTGACAAGCACGAATGTAAATCTAAGGACACTCTAGTTGCTAAGGGAGACAATTTCAGTCTCAATCAATACCAAAAAGGAAATATGGAAATTTAGGAAATGCAATTGTAGGAAGTTTGATGTATGCCCAAATATGTACATATCCAGATATAACATATATACATAGTTGGGATATTAGGCAAATATTTAAGCAATTCAAGAATGAATCATTGGAAAGCAACCAAAAGAGTTATGAGGTGTTTACAAAGGACAAGAAATTATATGCTTGCATACAAGAAGTCAGATAAGTTACAGATCATTGGGTATTCTGACTCAGACTTTGTTGGATGCCAAGATAGTTTGAGGTCCACTTCAGGTTACATTTTCATGTCAGTTGGGGGTGCAATTTCTTGGTGTAGTGCAAGCAAACCCTTATGACTTCATCCATTATGATGTTGAATTTGCAACATCATGTGAGGTATCAAATCGAGGAATATGGTTGAGGATTTTTGTCACAGGATTGCGCATTGTGAAGGAATTGAAATATCACTTAAATTATATTGTGATAACAAATCAACTGTATTGTATTGTACCCTATTGTAACAACAATAGGGTACATAATGGACAATTTTCAATAGAACAATAAGGGACAAACTCCATGATGGCAGATTCTCCCACTAAGGTACTTCCATCCAAGGTTTTTCATGAGCATGATTGTTATATGGGTGCTTTACATTTTGAGGAATCTTTGGTTTAGTGAGAGTTAGTCACTTTTATGTGTTTTGCGTTCTATGTTTGATTTTATTCATGCATATATTGTCTTTGAACATACTTTGGATATTATTCAGAAACTACACTTTGTATATTAAGGTGATTATATTGATCTCATTAAAATAAAGTAAGAATCAGTTGAAAATAGATGTGTACAGGTCACCTTCACGTAATTTGCATGCTACACATTTTATGATAAGTCCATGTCATTTGGTTTTGTCAGTATCGATGATAATTGTCAGGTTTAGTTATTGCAATTAAAATTATTTTGGTTCTATATGCGGGTGTAATCAATGGGCAGGATCTTTTAAGTATCCTTAAGGCATATAATGGCTATTTTGAGCTCATAAAGTATAACACATTTATGAGGATTTGTAAGGATATATATATATATATATATATATATATATATATATATATATATATATTTGTGATCATTGGGAGATTGTTAGCAATTTGGGTCATATATACATATATGTGTGTGTGTGTGTATATATATAATAATAATAATAATAATAATAATAATAATTGAATATGTTAGGACCATTATATTATTAGATAAAGTATTAAAGTGATCTGATTAATTAAATATATGGCTAAAAGACATATATATATATATATATATATGTCATGATATATTAACTGTGTAGATATCAACAATCTAATTTGATGAAGGGACCAAATTAGAAATATTGAAATTCAACTATGCATACTCTTAGTCTCCCAAAGACTGATTCTTAAGTTGGCAAATTGGCCCTTATTACAATTTGAAAATAAAGCAAAACTAAAGTCCATTAATTGATTAGACTAAGACATAATTTGGTCAGCCACAAGACATAATTTGGTCAACCAATTTTGTAAAGAATTGGGTTATTATTTAAACAAACTAAAAAAAAAACTCCAGCAAAGTTTTGCATTAGTCCTTCTCCACTTGGACCATGATGTGATTCATATCATCTACTCTATAAGATTTTGGGGGTTGCTCTATTAATTAAGAGGTCTAATTGTTTATTTATGATTTGTTTGTTTTGAATTCACAATCTAACATAGTTGAGTTTTTCTATGTTATCATTGAATTGGGTTTTCAAAATATATTGATATTAGCATATTAAGAAAGAAGATTTTTAATATATTTTAAAACATTAAAATCAATATCTTTCGATATATTTTGAAAGTTAAAAAAAAAGATATCCAAAAATTTAATAGAAAATCTAAATTCAAATTCAAAAAGTACTTTGACCCGTACATAAAAATATATATATTATATATATATATATATATATATATATATATATATATATATATATATATATATATATATTTATTTATATTAAATTTAATACTTTCATACTATTCATTGGCAGATCATTGGAGCTTCAATGAATGTAGAAAATGTTCCAAGCCTTGGATTTCTTGTCTAAATTGTTGAGTGAAAGGAACCATGATCAAAGGTTAATTTCTTTAATTGTGGGATGTATGTATATGATTTTCACATTAATGGAACTTCATTACAAGTTTGATCTCACCTTATCAAGGGGAGGAACCATGGCAATAAGATAAGAGAACAAAAGATTCAATTATGTTTCTCATATACAAGTAAAAAGGTTCATATTTCAAAAGGCTCAAAGTGTTTTATTGTGGTATTATATTTAGTTGTTGTATTAGAATATATATATTATGTTAGTTCTTAGTAAAGAGCTTAATTATTATTTAATTATCATATTTTCAGAGATATGAGTAGAAATTCACACACATTCATGCAACTTCATTAAAGTTTGATCCCACCTTATCAAGGGGAGGAACCATGGCACTAAGATAAAAGAACAAAAGATTTGATTGCGTTTTTCATATACAAGTAAAAATGTTCATATTTCAAAAGGCTTAAAGTGTCACACACACACATACGCAAGAACGTTTGTCACCACAACAATCTAACATCCATTTTCTTGGGTACACTTGAGAACACTTGCAGCGAGGCACTTTTGCAGTTTCAACGAAAACATTTTTGCTACAAATGTTGGTGATGCTAACCTTATCATGGATAGAAAAGAGGAAGCACCTCAAAACTCCAGTGTTTGGATATTATACTTGTTAGGTTGCGTTTTTAATGAGATTAGTAGAGAAATCCATGAAGGAAAGAGGAAGAGAAGAAAATAGCAAAGATGAACTAAACAAAAGGGAAATAGAGAGACGGTAGAATGAGGAGAAGAAACTTTTGTATATTGAAAAAGGGAATAACTTATCTCTTATGTACAAAAGGAAATCAAAATGCATAGAAAAAGGAAAAGCTAAAGTAGCGTAACAACTCAGGGCAAAACCAACAAACATGTGGCATGCAAAGATGGAACAGGTGGCACTGTAGCAGTGAATGCATAATTTATCATTTTGTGTTCTATGATTACTTTTCACGCTCACTTTCATTCTAGCATTCTATGAATCATTATTGCTAAGTAGAGGACGTCGTTGACGCTATTGCACAACAAAGGACGTTGTTGTTGCCTCTTCAAATGCACCTACACGAAAACAAATAGTCAAAAATGAAAAAAAAAAGTACAACCAAAGCACCCAAACAACCTAAATTTGAGTTAAATGAAGCAAAACTCACCTTATTTCATCCTCGCACACGCCATCGTCTTTGTTGGTTTGCTAGAGAAGAAAAGCGTGAATGAACAGTGGAAGAAAAATGGTCTAGTGCCAAGTTTTAAAACATATTTTACATCTGACATAGTGGAGGCAACACCATTTTCAAAATTGATGTCAGAGGGAGTGAGAGTCAATGTCCCTTGAGGTCGAGTGCAGTGGGGGTGACGTCAAAAATGGTTATGACATCTATTTTAGGTCAGGCTGACGTTAACTTTGACATTTTAATTGCAAAAATGCCACCAGTCACTTTTTATGATGACTACTTTGTGGGCTGACGTTGAAATGGTGACATGAAAAGGCTCATTTTGCACTGGTGATGGTGTTTATGCATGGGCATTGGTTAATATTAATGTAAGGTGTGTAATGATTATACACATGCATTTGTTAACTTTGATGCAGGATGTATAGTGTTTATGCATGAGAATTAGCAAATATTGATGTAGGATGTATGGTGATTATACACATGCATTGATTAACATTAATGCATGGTGCATGAAAATTCTTGGAATAATTTAATTCCAAGTGAATATACTCTCTACGGTGGAGTATGATTGTTGGTATGTGCAAAAAATATGTATTTATTTTAATCATTGTGGAAAATGTTAGGCTAATGAAAATAATGTCTTAGAAAGTCTCATGTCGCCTAGGGGTGGGTGTTAGTGACTATATAAAGGATTCTAAGTTCATGGTGTTTCCTTCCTTAGTCAAATACACTTTAAGCTTGTATTTTACTTTTCTTATACTCTTGAGTTAAAATGTTGTGAGGTTTTGGTTAAATTCTTGCTTTGGAAAGGGTGGGTGTACTTGGGGTCAAAGAGCATGGAAGAGTAGTCTATGTGTTGTAAAAATTTTCACATAATGTTATTCTCTGGTTGTCATAAGACAACGGTCATGATTTTTCTCTTAATTTGGAGTTTTCACGTATATTCTTGTGTATCGAATTGTGTTAATCTCATTTCTCTATTAGTATGATGATTTTTCGGGATAAAAACGATAATGTTATTTGATGATGATTTTTTTCAACATTTCAAAATCAAAGTTATTAATTTTGATGATCTAGCTAAATTGAGAACCATATTAGATTTGGACAAATTTGAAGATGGTATATTAAATTTTGCTACCCTAGCTTCTTTGGAATACAATAAGTCAAACAAAATATATATATATATATATATATATATATATATATATATATATATATATATATATATATATATATTCTATAGGATATTAAAATATGATATATTATAATAGAAATACAGTTAAAGGATACCAATTGTAACAATAAATGATTGTAAACAACTAAAGGAAAGACAAGTGCTAGAGATTAAAAATAAAATACAATATACACAAAATTGCTTTAAAATGGACAAAACAAATAGTATTACGTTTATCATTTGATTTGTCAAACAAATTATTTGTTATTTTATCAATAATAATCAAAATTTTAAACCATGAAATTAATCTAACTAATCATTAGTTAGGAAAAAAAATCAGATAAAGTCAAATTAAAATGGGCGAATTAATTTAAGCTCGAATTTAAATTTTCATTGCCCAACTTAATCATTTTTAAAACTAAAGAGGTCAACTCCGTAAAAACTAGCCAACGGTGAAAAAATCCATCACTGATTCACTATTTTTATTTTGTTGTGTTAAATATATCTGTATATTTTTCACTAATTTTATGAAAAAATCCATTTTATTTTTATTATCGTAAGATTTTAATGATTATGCATATGATTAAAAATAAAATTTAAAATTACATACATAAAAAATTAAAAATTAACGTAAAATATTGGATTTATTTATACATTTACATTTACTTAATTTGTATTTTACTTATAAGTAAATAATCATTAATATTATAATTTATTATTAAATAAAAAATTAAAAATCATTTTCCTAAATATTTTTTTAAATAAATCATATTTTAACATTTTTTAACTAATTATTTCTTAAAATAATTATTTTTCTAAATAATTATTTTTAAATTATAATATTTTCTTAACAATTATTTCTTAACGTAATTATTTTTTTAATTTTTTTTAAATATTATTTCTCATAATTAACTTTCTAAACTTTTAATTTTCTTAAAAAATATTTTTCTACAATTTTATACAAAATATTTATTTTTTTTTAAATATTTTCAATATAACTGTTTTTATTTTAAAATTTTAAAATTCTCTTTATTTTATTATTAAATAAAAAAAAGAAATAGAAAATAGTTAAACTCAGTTAAAAATTTAGTTTGCAGGAAACCGAATTCAAAATTGTAACATTAAATTGTGTTATTTTCATAAATATTTGCTATGATATGTTATTGGAATAAATATTCTATGATATCGCCAAAGTTTATATGTTATCTAAACATATGTTTCATTCAAGGAATACATGAAAAAGAAAATGAAAAAGAGTGAGAGAAAGAGACATGGAAAATTGGTATAGAAAAATAAATAATTTTGTGAATTATTTGATTGTATAAAAAGTAAAAGTAAAATAAAATGAAAGTGACACAAAAAACCAAAAAAAAAAAAAAAAAAAAAAAACTGTATGATAAGTGAAAATAATATATTTGTTTTATTTTACAAAGCTAATTTTTCCATTTTGTTTCCAAAATGAGAGGAAGCAAGTATGGAAGTGGTTGTATAGTTTGTTTCTTTTCTTTCATGTTTAAGGTTTCTTTTTATCTTGTAATTCCTTCCTCTTCCTTTTCATTATACCAAAGAAATTACAGTGAAATGTGTAATGAGTAATGTTCCTGAAACAAAACACTAGGTTATTGTAAGGTGAAATCTAATCCTAAACCTATTTACACAATCCATTTGAGACACTGACTTTACTGCTCCAGACGTAGGACTCGTGCTTCTAAGGACACCCTACCCTACTTTGGAACATTCATCGTTACTAACCAATAACTCTCATCATGGGGGTGTAGGTAGCACCATCCATCCAAACGCATTTTCACAATCATTCCCCGCTCACCATATCACACTATCAATGCATATAAATGTTCTTAATAATTATTTACATTTCCACAACTAAGATATTTTCTATGATGTTACTAGACCAAGTATCTAACATTGCATACACAAGATCGATAACGTTAATATTTTTAAGAAATAATTAATCCTGAAGTTAATCATAACTTCATCTTTTTCTAACACAAATTCTATATGTATATAGTAGTGGACTAAAAAATGTATGAAATATTGTTGGGAATAGTCTAAGTGCGAGTCAAAAGTCCCATATTGGATATAATTTGCAAAATTAAACACGATATAAGAATAAAGACTCATAACACCATTGTCTTAAGGTTTTGAAATAAAAGTGATGTAAGAAATGTTTTATATGTGTAAGACCAATGTCATATATACATAACTACAATCTCTCAATGACCATAACTCATATGACTATAATGTATAAAACCTAACAGTGCTATCAGAGTCAATGGTTCAGAGTGACTGACTACATAACTATAACAAAAAGGGGTCACCATACACCTGGGAGAAATATAATACCATATGAAAAAAGAAGGTTAATCTTGTCTTTGGTCCCCATTTTCGTAGCGAAATTTCAATTTGGTTCCTCTATTTTTTTTATCTCAATTTGGTTCCTGTTTTGGGAAATTTGATCTTAATTTAGTCATTTCCGTTAGTGGTATAGTAACAACATTAAATGGGGTGCCACGTGTCAGTTCCTAGATTTTTATTTTTTTTATTTTTTTTATTATTTATTTATTATTTGAATTTTTTAAAAAAAATAACAAATTTGCCACGTGTCAAGCTGTCGTCGTACCACGTGGCAGTGATAGAGTGATGTGGCAGTGATAATGTCACGTGTCAGTATTATGCCAGGTGTCATTTCTTCATTCTCAATTTGGTCTTTGTATTCTAATTTTTGTCTCAATTTAGTCCATATTTTTGTAAAAATGGTGCAATTTCGTCACTCTCCAAATTGAAACAAAAATTAATTTTTATATAAATGTTATACAAGTGTTTTTATTAAATTTGATATTTTTATTCAAATTGATATTTTTATTATATCTTTTTAACATAACTAAATTTATTTAAATTTGTGTTTCACATTCAACTTTACTTAAAATTGTTTTCAAATTTTAAATTTATATGTTTTTTATTGTTACATGAACTAGTTGAAATTATTTTTAAAATTTTTATAATTGTTGTTTTTACACCAATTCAAACATTTGTGTACAATTATTGAACCTTACACATTTTAAAAATATATAATTATTTGAAATATAAATTCAAATAAAAAATATATATTAAAGTACGATGTAATAAAATATCAATATAATTTATGAATTTTTTTCTATTAACATTATTTTCTATTAACAACTTTAAAACAATTTTAAATAAAGTTCAATGTAAAATATTAATTAAATAAACTTAATTTGTTAAAAATATTTACTTGAAACATCAATTTTGATAGAAATATTTGTGTACATTTATATAGAAATTAAATTTGATTTCAATTTGGAGAGAGACAAAATTACTCAATTTTTACAAAAATTGGGATTAAATTGAGACCAAAATTAAAATAAATGGACCAAATTGAGAAAGTGGAATGACACTTGACATATAGGTGACAGGTGTTATTGTCACTGCTATATCACGCTGTCACTGCCACGTGGCATGATGACAACTTGACACGTGACAAATTTTTTATCTTTTTTAAAAAATTCAAAATTCAAAATTCAAAAACTTAAAAAAAAAAGTCAAAAAAATCAAAGAATTGACATGTGGAACCCCTTTAACGATGTTACTGTACCACTAACGGAAGGGACCAAATTGAGATGAAAAAAAATAGAGGGACCACATTGAGATTTTGCTATGAAAATGGAGACCAAAGGCATGATTAAACCAAAAAAGAAAAAGAAAATATCTGACATATGATAAAATGTATAAACCCAACAAATATATTGGTCATGAGGAATTTTGACTTTTTCCTAATTCTATGACATATAATATTATTTTTTTATCATGTCAAAAGCATTACACTAATATCATAATTATAATTGGATAAAAATAAGTTAAATATTCAATTAAATATATATTTGCAATCTATATGAATATTTATAAAAATTATATCATACATTTACACTTAGTGTATAAAATCTTGGCTTAATTATATGTTGGTATTTTTTATAGGAAGTCATGGTGAATATGTGGGAAAATTTTCAACTTTCTTAAGAGTGCAGACTTCGATTTATGCTGAGTTTATGAGGTCACTTATGTTTTGGAGCATGCTTGGAGGAGGGTTGTCAGAGGCTTTGGGTTGAGAGTGATTTTTATTTAGTTGTCATGATTTCTTGGATTAACGAGTGGTTCCTTGGAGTCTTAGATGGTGATGGTGTGCTTGCATTTTTGTAAGTATATGTTGTTCAAAGTTTCTCATGTTTTTTGTGAGGGAAATCATTATGTTAATAAGTTAACTAATTTGACTTTTATTTAGGAGAATACTATAAGTGGCTTAATGCTTTACCTTCATGTATTTATTTAGATTTTTTTTATAACAAGTATTATTTGTCTATGTTTCGTGAGGTGTATTTTTTATTATTGTTTTGGTGTAGTCCTCATGCTTTGTTTTATTTTCTTTTTTATTTTAATAATATTTCATATGATGGCAAATGATTGATGGGCTTCGAGATATTATCTTAACAGAGATATCAAAGCTCATAGTGATATCCAACATGAGTTTATTGGGAATCATCCTTCGTTGAGAGAATTAAGTCTGCTATTAACCATTCATTCTCTTAATGAGATTTTTTAGGGAGTCCTCATTTGCTTGATAGATTATGTAAAATTAAAATTTTACATCATTTTACCTAAAATAGAACTCCAATATAAAATATCAATCCTAACTAATGTTGTGCCTTTATACACTTTCATTCATCAATCATAATCTCAACCACATTGTCAAATGATCATATTCATATTCAACCATGAAATTCATTCACAAAAAACATCACCAAAGTTGTGAGTCATACACAATAACATTATCATATCATCAAGGTTATTAATGTTGGTTTTTGGTTTCTTTGGTGAGTATTCACTGAAGTCCCATATCGATTAATATGAAGAAAGAAGTATAAGAAAACTATTATACAAATGAAGAGCTTATTTGAGAGGGATAACCACAACTGAATAGGTCTTTTGCGTGTATGGGGGAATTGCATAGTTATGTGTCATTAGAGTGATATGATCATGAACAAATTTATGACATCTCCGAATTTACCTCAAGTAGATAGGCGAGTCACTAGGAGCATGACTCAATAGGAACATGAAAGTCTTTGCATTTTCCATATCATTAGTAAATAAAGAGATGGCGCCCAATGGTAGTTCTAGCACACCTAATGGAAGTGTGCCCAATGACCTGTTTCAGTGCCAAACGCACATTTGCATCACTTATAGTCTCTCATTACTTGGGTCACAAGTTAGCATATACAACACGTTTTCCACATTATAGCCCATGATTCATTTGGTCATGATTAGTGGCTCAATATTATGGATTTAACACTTGATTAGTTATGAGTTTAGGTTTTTGTTTAGTAGCCCATTTCCCTATAAACAAGAGGGTTACGTTTGTACATAATGAATTTAGAGAGATATAGAGAAATGTTGCTCAAATTGTGAGATTGAGTAAAGTTCTATGATCGAGTCTTATCTTGGAAATATAGCTTTCATGGTGACTCCAACGACCACTGATCTTGGTTCATATTCACCAATTGTTGTGGATTATTGCATCTCCTCATTCATTTTGCACTGCTTTCACTTTTCCATTTGCATTACTATTTGTGCCAATCCTATAAGGGTTCTTGATCTCTATTCATTCGATGATTTGAGTTTGTTTGTTGTATAATCGCTACTAGACGTAATGGATGTATTCTTCCTTCTATTGTTCTTCCTAAGTTGTGTTAGTGTTAGTTAGATCCACTAAAACTCAATTTTGTTATATGTGACTTGTTTGCATTGAATCAATAAGCATATTCCTATTAACTTCTTTCTGCAATAGGAACCCACTAATCATATGCATAATAGGGAGGGCCTACAATTTTGACAAAAATAAATGCACTAGAAGGTTTGTAATTTTCGTCCAAAAAAAATTGTACTAGAAGGTTTAGAATTTTCACCAAAAAAATTGTATGAAAAGGTTTGCAATTTTTACCAAAAAAAATTATAATTGCACGAGAATGTTTACAATTTTTTGCCAAAACAATTTAATGAACTTTAGCGGTCATTATACATAATGGTTGTATTCCTCCTTCTATTGTTCTTCCTTAATTGTGTTAGTGTTAATCAGATCCACTAAAACTCAATTTTGTTATATGTGACTTGTTTACACAAAATAAATAAGCATATTCCTATTATTTTTTTTTTGCAATTGGAACCCACTAATCAGATGCATAATAGGGAGGGTCTACAATTTTGGCAAGAAAAAAAAAGCAATAGAAGGTTTGTAATTTTCGTCAAAAAAAAAAATTTATTAGAAGATTTGGAATTTTCACTAGAAAAATTACATGAGAAGATTTGTGTTTTTTACTAAAAAGTTGAAATTGCACGAGAAGGTTTACAGTTTTTGCCAAAACAATTTTATGAACTTTTGCAGTCATTATATGTAATAGTTGTACTCCCCCTTCTATTATTTTTCCTTAGTTGTGTTAGTGTTAATCTGATCCATTAAAACTCAATTATGTTATATGTGACTTGTTTGCACCGAATAAATAAGCATATTCTTGTTAATTTCTTTTTGCAATCACTAATTAGATTCATAATAGGGAAGGTTTGCAATTTTGTAAAAAAAAAAAAATCACTAGAAGGTTCGTAATTTTTGTTAAAAAAAATTGTATTAGAAGATTTGGAATTTTCACTAGAAAAATTGTATGAGAAGATTTGTATTTTTTACCAAAAAGTTGTAATTGCACAAGAAGGTTTATAGTTTTTGCCAAAACAATTTTATAATCTTTTACAATTTTTGTCATAAAAACTGCATGTTGAGTAATAATATTCATGTTAAGTAATTTTCGTAGATCTAGGTCTCGGGGTGTTGAACCACGTTTTGCGCGCTTTTTAAATTTTTCTCTTATTTATGAGTGTGTTTCCGTTTGAAGAGACTATTCTGTGATTCTAAGTGGTATTATATTTGAGATTCTAATCAAAGGAGGAGGATGAGGAATAGTTTGACATGTTGACTAGAATCAACGTTACGAGTGTTGCGCCTTTGGAGAAAAGCTAGTCTTGATCATTCTTTTTATGTAATGACTTTGTTGATGCATGTGTGGTTAGGTATGACTTGGCCGAAGTGGTGTTAGTAGTGAATGTCACCTTGAGTATCAGTTAGTTGTCAATGACAACGATGTAAAAGTTGCCAATAACGAGTATAATGTACAAGACAGTGGAGATTGATGACAGGGAAAGAACAATTTAAGCATATCTGAATAGAGGATATGTTGGTCATATAGTTGATGTTCACCAAAGTCTCCCACAAAGAGTAATATGAAGAAAGGAGAAAAAAAAACTACAATAGAAATGAAGAGTTAATTTAAGAGGGATAACTACAACCTAACATGTCTTTTGGGTGTACGAGAACTTGGATAATTATGTATTATTATAGGGTTTGCAATTTTGTCCAAACAAATTTAGACTATAAAATTTACAATGTTAAATAATAATATTTATATTAACTATTCGTAAATATAGAAACCTTGATATGCCAACTATTACTCATATACCATAACTTTCAACTACAATTAAATATATATTTCCAATTCATTCAAATGTTGAATGAATGTAAATTATTTTTAAACCCAATTAGAATATATTCATCTCAAATATCCATCCAACATTAAAACATGTTAACTTAGCACCTTAACATCTATAAATCAAATTAAAGGACAGTTACAAGAGTGACTATATAACCAAATTGATCAACAAAAGTTTGTCAAAACTAAATGCTTTTAAAAAACAATTAAGCTCTCCTTACCTTAATTCTCATATTCTTCATGAGTTTACACCAAATTAAAATAAGTCCTAACTGCTTACGAAAAGTTTGATTCGCTAATAATTTATTAGTACAAATATACTACCTAAAATGTATTTCATTTAAATCTCACACACATCCTCAAAGTTATGCATGCAAAAGAAGAAAAAAAAATCAAACATTTGAAGGAAAACAAAAAACTTACTCAAAACAATTTTTTATTCAATTCTTATATATTGTTTTTATTCTTCATTATTTACATATAAATGTACTTTGATGGTGAGAAAAGATTAGATACCATTTCAGAAAATTAGACAAAAAGGTAGACGATTACAGCAGAAAAAAAAAAGAAAGAAAAGAACAAGAAAATAATAATAATACGTTAGGTTTAACTTTTTTAATAGTGCATGATATAGTATAGAAGAAAGTTACGGTCTTTTTATGAGACATTTTATAGTTTACATGAAATATTATTATTTTTATTTGTTTTATTAAATGGCATGAATACATTTTTTATTAATAAAAATAATAAAATAATTTTAAAAAATATTAACAAGGAAGGTAAATGTAGTAGTATATCAATAGTATTGTTTTAAAAGTTGAATCAGCTAAATTAAATCACTTATTTTTGTTGATTAATTATGTTTATATTGGATAAGGACATTAAGAAGTAAAAAAGATAGGTTTATATATTTATTTCTATCCTTAACAGTGGTGGGTGATGACTTTGTACCACAGAAGTTCGTGCGTGCATGTTGTAAGCGTTGTTTATTATTATTCTAAAAATGACGAGAATTCCGCGAAAATAGGGAAACAAAAAGGTATAAGAATTACACCAGCATGTGGGAACTTTGAAAAAGAAGTGTGTTCATTTCAGCAACATTGTTTAACATAAGTGAAAATGACTAATAACTTACACCTAATTAATGCAACTTCGTGCATATTTATTTTCAAAATTGATTGTTTTTTTTTAATTTATGAACATTTTTTAAATATGTTTTAGTAGATTAGTATGACTTTAATATATTAATGCATAACATCGTTTTCCATCCTATAAAACATATTGAAGTTGGAAAAATTATTTTTTATAAATAAATTAATGTGGCATGAGTATTATATTGATTGGACTAACATTAGATATATTATTGGTGTGATATTCTATATTAATTTCTACTTCAACTATTTATCTTATAGCCAATTTAGTACGTGGATTACTTCACTTTAATTATTAATCAGTGTATTGTATATTAATACTTAATAATCACGAAACAAAAGGCACCTTCTCACATCCTATCATTTTAGTTCTTCCTCGTTCTATAGTTTCACAATACAACAAAAAAAATATAGTAAATGATCTATTTTATCTAATTTATATAGACATGTTAGATAAACTTTTGTAACTTCTTTAAAAATGTAAAGATTTCACATGTTTTCACATTAGATTAATCTCTAATATTAACTAATTTAATGTGCAGAGTAAAGATATAGATAATTTCCTAAAGCGTTTTTATAATTATTATTTTGTGATGGAAGAAGGAGGAACCGATAGATATCTATACATCTATATATATATATTCAAAATGTTTTTCCTATACTAATTTTGTAATGCTTGAATGAATTTTCATCAAAATTAAAAATAAATGCTTTTCGTTGATAAGAAAAAATTACAGTATATTCTATTTATAGGTATCTAACAACATTTTTTTTGATTAAAAATTAATTAGAAAAATTCATAATAAAATTTGTTATAATATTTGATTTTCTGTTACTAACAAATTAATTAGAAAATTGCAATATATTCTATTTCTAAATATGTAATAACATTAACAATTTTATTTTTATTTTTTATTATTAACATTAAGCAAATCTTTTAACAAAAGACATTTTTTTCCTTCATTCCTTACCAACATTTTTAATTTTATTATAGAGTTTAAACTTAAATGTCTAGAGTTGATGATCTCGACTAATTATTAATAAAAAAATTATAATTATATCCGATAACAGTACTTTATATTATTTTACTAATTTTTATTATAATTATTTATTATTTCTAGTTATGTAGATTCATAATTTGATTTTTAAATACTAAAATTTATTTAATAATATTTGAAGAGTTTTGATGTTTTATTTATTTATTTGTCAAATTGGTATTTTAATTTTTTAACTATTTTATTTATACTAATAATTAAAAAATTATGTGAAGATAATGATTCAATTGTCATAAATATATAAAATAAATTATAAAAATAAAACATTATTAACTCTCCTGTATTAATTATACTTATTGTTGTATATTTTCATATTTTTCATTATACTTTAAACTTTTGTTAAGCATAAGAGATAATCTTAGGTTTTTTATATTTAATATAGAATTTAATCTAATGTTAATTTTGTATTAAATCTTTGACAGTCTTATTTCATAATTTGAAAACATTATTTTTTATTACAAATTTCACAAGAAAATATAGATCCAGACATAACTTCAAAACACTAATCATATAATAATGTTTCCAAAATGAAATATGACCACATATTTGTTTAAGGTGAGATGTTTATACATAAAGTAAGTTTTTATCTGAAATATGTAATTATTGAAAAAATTTAGATGCATCCAAGTTGAACCAACAAAGAATATGAGAATGTTGTTAAAAAACAAAAGGTGATAGATATTAATAGAAGATGTTATTATTATGTTTTTGCTCTAAGATCTATTATTTATGTGTAACTTTGAAGAATAATATTTGTTGAAGAAAATTTACATGTTTAGAAAAATACATATTTGCTAGACATACACTTTTTTTTTTGTTGGCTTTTAAGAGAAACCTGATGAATTTAAAAAACATTACATACAATACAACAACAATACAATTATGACGATAATCAATATAGTATATCTCAATTTGTACATTAAGTGTGCAAATAACTCAAGTAAAAAGTGATATTCTAAATTAGTTTTGTAAAAATAATTGATATAAAAAATGACATTAATTCCATATAAATTTTGTGCTTTATAAATAAAGTACACGATTGAATTGACCTAGAATCTCACTTCTTTCACAAATTATAAACCAATGTTAAAATTCTGAATTCTGTACGTTGATAATATTTACATTAGTTCATGAGTTGATTTAAAATATGAATGTAATAATTTATGATAATAGAAATGTAAAGAAAAAAAGTGTGAACTCTTTTGGAATAGTAATATGATTTGTTACATGGTGTAATGGGTAGCATGTCATGATGTAATTACAAAAGTAGTAAAGTGAATGATATTGAATGGATGATAGATTTGGGTAGGTTTTAATATTGGTATAGAGAAGTCACGTTAAGCATCGTACAATGTATCCATAGATACAATGCATGGCTAGATTTCGTTGGTAGAAGTATGTATTGTTGAGGGTTTGATAATTTTGTTAAAAAATGATGGGAGGGATTTAGGTTATAATAATAATGATAAGAAAGAAAGAAGAGAGGAAAGGTGAAAGTGGGTGATGGGAAGTGAAATAGGTCCATGCCTCTAATAATTCCATTTTGGCACCCCATTCCCAAAGCTCACATAAAGTCAATTATAATTTTATACTTTCTACAGCCTGCTTAATTACCACCTATAACTAGCCTTCACTTTCATTTCTACTCTATTCTATTGCTTCCAAATTCCCTTCATTATCACCACTTGCTTAAACAAAAATTACCCAATGGGAGATCCCCAAAACCTGCCACATTCCGTTATGTGAGGGTAAATGCGTCACATACACAATTAATTACTCACTAACAACTCACCTAGCTAAACCTCTCTTATTAAACACTATCTTTTTAAATTCCATTTAAGTTTCTTCTTCAATTATTTTTAATTTTTAATTTTAAATTCAAAATATTTCTTTGTTTTGCTTGAAATTGAAAATAACAACACTCCCTCACCTCACTTGGCATCATTTCTGTGCTGTTCTCTCTTTCTATGTGCTTGCTTCTGTGCTCTCTATCATTCCCACTCGTTTTTTCCCAAACAGCACAAAAAGAGAAAACAAAAGCGAAAAAGAGGACAGAGAGAGAGAGTCTCACCGCCGGCGACACTTCTCACTGAAGTAATAATGCACGGCCGACTCTCCTACCTTTTGAGCATCGGACGCGCCACCGCAGAAATGAACTAATTCCGGAGCTGTTGCAGTCAACGAAAAAGCCACACAGTCGCGCCACCGCAGAGTTAGAAGAGAATGCGCGAAGCGCTCGCGTGTGACGTCGCCGGCGCGGCGTCGTCTCCGGCACCACCGGTGGTTGTGACGGGGCGGAGCCGTTCGCAGGGATTTCCGCGGCGAGTGACGCCTGCGACGCTGCCTCTGGCACCGGTGTCTGGATCGGCGGTTGAGCGTGTTCTTCCGAACGGCGACTTCTACGCCGGGAGGTTCTCCGGTAACGTGCCTCACGGATCGGGGAAGTACCTGTGGACGGACGGGTGCATGTACGAGGGGGAGTGGAAGCGGGGAAAGGCGTCCGGAAAGGGGAAATTCTCGTGGCCCTCGGGCGCGACCTATGAGGGCCAGTTCAAATCGGGTCGAATGGAAGGGTTTGGAACCTTCGTCGGATCCGACGGCGACACCTACCGCGGGTCGTGGATCTCCGACCGGAAACACGGGTTCGGGCAGAAGCGCTACGCGAACGGGGACTTATACGAAGGGTGGTGGAAGCGCAACGTGCAGGACGGTCACGGCCGTTACGTCTGGAAGAACGGGAACGAGTACGTCGGGGAATGGAAGAACGGCGTGATTAACGGGAAGGGTGCTCTGGTGTGGGCCAACGGGAATCGTTACGAGGGGCAGTGGGAGAACGGGGTCCCCAAGGGTCACGGCGTTATGAAGATTCAGCATCGTTTGCTCTGGGGCGAGAATTTCAGCGTGAAACGTTTCTCCGTTGACGGAAGAGGGAGCGTGAATAATGACAAGAGTTTCCCCAGGATTTGCATCTGGGAGTCGGAGGGTGAAGCGGGAGACATCACGTGCGATATTATCGATAATGTGGAAGCGTCCATGTTTTACCGCGACGGAACAACGTCAGATTCTGAAGATTTGAGAAGGAACCCTTGTTGTTTCGCCAGCGAAGTGAAGAGACCCGGGGAAACAATTTCCAAAGGGCATAAGAATTATGACTTGATGCTTAATCTGCAATTGGGGATAAGGTGACCGAAGCGCTTCGGCTATTTTTGTTTCAAGTGTTACTGCGAATTTGCCATGTTTTTATTTGTGTTTTAACTTTAAATTTAATCAGGTACTCTGTTGGGAAGGAGGGTTCCACTTTGCGGGAGCTTAAGCAGAGTGATTTTGATCCGAAGGAGAAGTTCTGGACTAGGTTTCCCTCCGAGGGGTCCAAGATTACGCCGCCGCATCAGTCCGCCGAGTTTCGATGGAAGGATTACTGTCCGGTGGTTTTTAGGTGTGTAGAATCTTTGGAGGGTGTGGTGCGTGTTGCGTGTTTTGGGGTGTTTCTGTTTTTAGTTGACTGAGTTTCGGTTTGGATTTTGTAGGCATTTGAGAAAGCTGTTTCAGGTCGATCCTGCTGATTACATGTTGGCTATATGTGGCGATGATGCTCTTCGGGAGCTTTCTTCTCCTGGGAAAAGTGGAAGCATCTTCTACTTGACCCAGGATGATAGATTCATGATAAAGACGGTGAAGAAATCTGAAGTCAAGGTTCGATACATGTCTTCTAAAGCTTGTAGAGTCGTGTCTTGTTAAATTCTGTAATGAAATTCTGGGAGTCTCAAACTCCCCATGGCCAAATGGATAGGTTTCTTTGTTATTCCTCCTCCGGGTTATATGGCTGGTACTGTATTTTGTGAGTCAGTCAACTTGGGGTTTTGGGGAAGGGGGGGACCTGTTTTATTGGTTTGGTCATTCATGTTTTATGATTGAACATGAATTCTTACCTTTTATTATACTACTAATCTTTTGCTTGATACTTGCATAGACTGATTCTTGATTCCGGTGCTCAATTTTTAGGTGCTTCTTCGGATGCTTCGAAGTTATTATCAACATGTTTCTCGATATGAGAATTCACTTGTGACAAAATTCTATGGGGTGCATTGTGTTAAGCCAATTGGAGGCCAGAAGGTATAGATTGGTATATGTGCTCTAGCTGTTTGAGGGGTTGCCCCATCTTCAGTACTTGACTTTTGATTGCTTGTTGAAAATCAGATCCGGTTCATTGTGATGGGCAATCTTTTTTGTTCCGAATATCCAATTCATAGACGATTTGACTTGAAAGGATCTTCACATGGGCGCGCCACAGATAAACCTGAGGAGGACATTGATGAAACGACCACCCTCAAAGACCTTGATCTCAACTTTGCGTTTCGTGTTCAAAGAAATTGGTTTCAGGAACTCATCAAGTAAGTTACTGTGCTTGTTTGTCCTGTCTTACGTATATAGACATACACTTTTAAGGGCTTGAACACGATAAATATGTGCTGACGTAGTCCTCTCATTGTGTTCAGACAAATTGAGCTGGACTGTGAGTTCTTGGAAGCCGAGAAAATTATGGATTACAGTCTTTTAGTCGGCATTCATTTTCGTGATGATAATACGTGTGACAAAATGGGGCTTTCACCTTTTCTCCTGCGCACTGGTATCTATCCTCCATCCACTTGAGTGCATAGAGACAAAACTTGTGTGTTACGAAAATTTTAAATTCATCTGTTTTCTCCCTTCAGGCAATAGGGATACTTATCAGAATGAAAAGTTCATGCGTGGTTATCGCTTTCTTGAAGCAGAGCTACAAGATAGAGATAGAGTTAAATCTGGAAGGTAAGGTGTACTATGTTCTAGTTGCTTACTATTGATGTGGATGGATTTTTACAGTTTTTAATTTATAAGAAGATTGCATTGTTATAAAATCTACTTCCATTGTTAAATTGAATTGGCATATTCCCGTAATCATTTAGAATATTGCTATGCCGAAATGAGGATTGTTTCTTTCGGAGATGTGTTGGTGATTGGGCAAAATTGGTCCTACTGCTATCGAGTGAAAACAATAGATAGATATGTATCATGTTACCACTTGAAAGCATCACAAACTGAGATGCTTGTGTCCTGTACGCCCTTGCAAGTTGCAATCTTAGGTTATAACTTTGTTGGCATTAATGTTCTATAATTTCTTCTTTTTAATTGACATTTTTCATGATAATAATTGAAAGTAGTTTGCATTATTTTAGCAAGTCAGTGGGCATATAGTATTGCAGGCAATTGTTGTTAGTGGGGCTCATGTAGGCTGTGGTCCCAATTCATTAATTCAAATTCGTATTTCTAATTTATTTATTTTCCTGACAATAGATTCATCGAGGCAATTATGATCGTTTCAATACTTTCTCTGGATCCATGATTTTTCTGTATCTATCCTGTTAGCCTAGCTTATTCGGGAAGAAACGAAATTCCGACCTCTACTTGCTCAATGATTTTGGAAATTGCGAGTTTTTGTTTACTATTGTGTTACTTTCCTAGACCATTAAAGGTTGTTGGGTTTTATGTGAATGCATATTTATGGTGTATTAAGTAGGATTCTTGTTTCAGGAAATCATTGATTAGGCTAGGAGCCAATATGCCTGCAAGAGCGGAGCGAGTGGCACGAAGGAGTGACTTCGATCAATACACCACTGTTGGAATCAGCCATTTGACCCCTTATCGCAGCGGGGAGACTTACGATGTGATTCTATATTTTGGGATTATTGACATTTTGCAAGATTATGATATCAGCAAGAAGATTGAGCATGCTTACAAGTCATTTCAAGTTGACCCTTCTTCAATTTCTGCTGTTGATCCAAAGCTCTACTCCAAGAGGTTTCGTGATTTTGTAGGTAGAATTTTCATCGAAGAGAGGTAGCAGATTGATTGGCATGGAATGAGGCTCAAATATTTCTTCCTTACGGTGAAGAAGATTCCTGGTTGTTATTGTTCATAACAATCAGAAAAAAAATGGTTCAAATTTGAAACCCATTGCAATGATCTTGGAGTTGACTGGTTAAAATGCCACTGTACGGCGAAGTGGCTGACAGAAGGTCGCGGTAGTTGGGGTTGTTTGGTGGCCTAGTTTTAAAAATAGAGCCATGGTGATGGTATGGTGAAGGAGGGGAAAACTTGTACATGAAGATGGGGATGAAGTTGGATTATTTTGTTTATTTCTTTGGTTGAAGAAATGGGGTTGGGGTTGTTGAATTTTTTGTGGTTACTGCATAGAATATGAATATATGATGGAGAGATAAGAAAGAGGGAGGGGCGTGAAGTGTTTCCCTGATCTTTGATTAAAAAATGCGTGGATGAGTAGGAAATAAGGAAAATGTACAGTGTTTATACAAAGGATGGATAGTTGAAGGAAATTATTAATTTTATTTTGTATTTTGATCATTATTCTTGAATTATTGGACAGTTGAAGGCGTGTTATGTTGAGAGAGTGAGATGGAGTGTCAAATTCTTCTCTTCCACACACACCAAAGTCTCTTATCTGATGAAAGGAACATAAATAAGTGGGGCTTCATTGCGGGGTTGAAGAAAATAAAAAACTGGGGTCGTTGGGTTAGCTTTTGCAGTGAAAGCGAGGGCGTTGGGCTTCAAAGTGTGTTGAGGGCATCAAAAGCAGAGAAAGCAAGAGAGAGAGAGAGAGAGAGATCTCGTTTTTCCTCTCTCATTTTCTTCACTTTCTCTCATGCTTTTCACTGTTTATGTGCCTCTCATTCTAGTTATTTTTATATCTTAATTTAGTAAAAAATTGACCGAAGTTTTATAATGGTTTGGGTTTGCGAGAAAGAAAGCAAAGTACCTGTATCAGTAATCACATCACGTGGTGGAACCTGCTCTGATTGCTCCATTAAATTAAATCTATCTTGGTAACAAGTGAAATTGTTATTATGTCCTGTGATTGAAGACATTATCTGTTATTTATTATCCACTGTAAAATTATTTTGACCCTTATTTCTCCTTTGATCGTGGGTGGCCCCATTGCCATTTGTTTCTGTTTTCAGGAAGCTAATCAGCATTATGGATTTCAAGCGTGTCTTCCACGTCCTTTCATTCCACTCTCTTTTCAAACAAACCTTCCTCCTACACCTAATTCTATTTAAATGCGTTAATTCAGTGTTGCGCTTCCAAATCATAATCACTATCATGTATTCATAAGATTCTGGGAAGGTTTTTTTCATCTTGAACGCATTAAAAGTATGTAGAAGAAGAATGTTACTATTCCTGACAGCAATGTGAGAAAAATTCAGAAGTGAGTAAAATTTGATGGTGGTTGCATAAGTGCCCCTAGGTGGAGGGAACGGGAGCTGGATCCCACGTTCCCATTTTAAAAATGGCAGTGATGCAAAGAAACAGGGATTAGGCAAAAACATTAAGTAGCCGTACAACATCAATTCCGGAACTGGTTTCTCAACGTGTCTCCATATGTTGTTTGAATCACCTTTCGTTGTACTTTTCCATCACCCCACTTTTTCCACGTGCATTTCAACCCATTCACCAAATACATTCCCAACACTAACCCTAGACTAATAAAATCCCTTTACTCTTCTTAAATTAATCCCTATTCATCTCGGTTTCTGCTCCAATAGATTTCCTAACAAACAAAATCCTCTCTCCAATCTCTAATCATGCCCCTCTTAACCATTTTTTCATTTCAATTTCAAACCAAAACAATACTTTAATAGGGTAAGTTCAAGATATTGAAGGAATTTGCAGTGATCGGAAGCACGTATAATACATAAACCACCTATTTAATTCCCGTGGCTACCAATGGCATGTGTTAAACTTACATCACATCTCGTTTTGCAGGCTATGACATGTTGCGATTAGTTTAATGCATGTTATTATAATGTCTAAAATGGGATTTGCAATCTGTTTCCGTACATTTTGAAAACTTTTGATTGAGTCAACACAAATTAGCCAAATCCAATGAAAAGTCTTCATTGGAGACTGCACCACAAACAACCCAGGTGCCATGGGAATGCCGAATGCCGAATGCATATAAAAAATAAATAAATAAATTCAACTCAACCAAATCCCTAACATCTCTACTCAATTACCTCATCATGCCGGATCTATCTGTCTCCAATCCAAGAATAATAAGAAAATAGCATTCAAAAACAAGGCAAACAAAATAAGGACACTTTGCCACACATGTATACATGTAAAGTAAACTAAGAGTTAGGCATATGGAAGTAAAAAAATGCAGAATAGAAGAGCTGGAAAGTAAGGGTGTAAGAAGAGGAAGAGGGGGGGCACATGGGACAGACGCTGCTGCTACTACTACTTTATCAACCTAGGTTGTGGTAGTAGATACATATGTCTTTGCATACCCAAAGGGAAATTTTCAAATCATTTTAAATTAAAAAACAGTTACACAAATCATGAAAGAACATGGTCAATTGTGAGCTGTGAAGAAAAAGTGGAAAAACAAAATGTCCAATAAAGAATGAAAGGAACATAGTCAAATAGTTGGATACTAACACAATGTACCATATGGTCCAGGTTGTGTTGTCGTTTTGGTGAGGGTTGTGTGAAGTGTGTCGATAGAAGCTAAATATAGTTGCACTGTGTTTGTTTGTATGTGTGTGTCGCAGAACATTTTCACACGCCGATTCTCGATTCAGACTGAGACAGAAGAACCATTTTCAAGCAAGCTTAGCGTGGCAACAATCAAAGTAACACACTTCTTTGCACCAACCTTCTTCTTTTACCCATATCAAATAAGGATACATTTATTATATCAAACTTCCACCTTTTTTTATCATATCAAAATTTAAATTCTAATTACTTACTTACTTCAATACTTAATAATAAAATACTCGCTCATTTTATTATTAGATCAAATATTGTTGAATGGTGTGTGTGAATGTGTTTTTTTTTTTCTTTTTCTGCATTACATATTTATTATTTATTTACTATTTTAGCTTATATTTTAAGATATTAGCAATCAAATAATATAACAGTAGTAATCTACGTTACTACTAAAAAACATTTATTAAATAATAAATTTAGAGAATAAAAATCATTAATCTTTATAATAATTTATTTAGATATTAATTTATAAATTAAAAATTACTAAAATAGTCTCAATTACAAATAAAATATTATAATTTGTTGGGAATTAAATTCTAAATTAATTTTAAATATTAATGATCAAGGTTTTATCTAGATTAATTTAGGATCTAATTTACAAATTAATTTGTCGGTGAATTTTTTTTTTGCCATATTAATAGAAAAAATGAAAATACTAAGTAAATAAATTAAAAATTTGAAACTTGAAATTCAACTAAAGTAATTGGTATTTAAAATAAAATTAAAGAATTTAATTTTGTATTTACTTATCTCTTACTCAAATAAGCATAGATGTGGATTATTGCTATTGTCAGAATTGAATACGGTCGTTAGTTACTTATAATTAATCACTGTTGATACTGAATTAAATATACCAAAATCAAATATTCTTTTATTATCTAATTTTACTATTGTATCAAAAATTTATAAATAATACTAATATCAAAAGAAAATGTTTTTTAAATAAGTTCATATTATATGTCATAGTCACATTATACAAAGATTTTATTAAAAAGAACATGAAAAGTAACGTCAAATTTATGATAAAATTAGATTACAATAAAAAAAAATCTATTATGAATAAACTACCTAAAAATATAAAAATACCTTTAAAGCTCAGTTATTTAAGTCTTTGTTTTAAATAAAATATTCACCCAATACTTAATTATTTTTTTTATATTGTTTACGTTCTTACTAGTTTAGCTTCATATTTTTTATATTTGTATTTTTTATATTTGTACTAACTCAAGCATCGAAGAGTCTTTTCCAAGCGAATTTCATCTTTTAGTAAAAAAGTTGAAACTCATTTTCAAGAAATCCACAAAGCTTATAAAAGAAGACTTTACTTTTATACAACTCCAATAAGTGACTATTCCATTAAAAATATTTGGCACATATTGTGGTGTTTAGGTAAAAAACTTGGATTCAAGAGTTTCATTAAAATAATTAAGAGTTTAGTTGTTGAAGTCTTATAATCTGTATATTTTATTTAAGATGGTTAAATTAGTAGAAGAGTCAAAAGGTATAACTAAAGCAACAACATTGAAACATTTATGTTGTGTTAGTACAAAGCGAAATACTATTCATGAAGATGGAGTTGAAGGTGTCATCTGTGTTTGGATTGCATGATATGCAAGGAAAGGAAAGCGCTATTTTGTAGGAAGGAGTTAAATTCAATCTTGGCAAAGTTGAAGAGATTTACGGAGAAAGTAAGGCACGAAGGGTCTAATGTCCAAATTAACTTCACCTTTTTTTGGTCATTTCAGATGCACTATAGATCCTCTTTTATCATGAATACCATGAATTCACTATATGGAGAGGTAGTTCTCCGACTTCCTATTGCACTAATGCAGGGAAAGGAAATAACAGCGGTTATTTCCAACTTTTGGCTTCGGGTCCGCAACCGAGGCATATACGACCGAGGCAAAAAGGTAGTACTTTATGTTTTGGTTACAAACCCGAGACATATTGAATATTTACTGCCTCGGGTCTATTTTAACCGCGACAGAAAGATACATTTACTGCCTCGGGTTTGTTTCAACCGAGGCATATGACCATTTAAAAAAAAGAAAAATTTGAATAAAAAATCATTTATGTATCAATCAAAAAATTAAGTGCAAAAAGCGGTAAAAATGGGTGACAAGAGAAAGAAGCAGCGTCGTCTGCAGTACTCCATGATTCCGATGACTCCTCCAACTCTTTGGAGGATGAAGACGAACAACCTAGGGTTCTGCCTGAAATTGTGGTAGCTGAAATGATGAGAGTTCCCCAACATCGGCAACGATGAACACGCAACAATATACAGAAAGAAACGCAAAAAAAAATGTGATAGAGCTGAATCAAAAACGAAAAAAAAATGAAAAATGAACCGTACAAAGGGGCGAGATTCACGCCGGCAAAGAAGGAGCAACAAGAACGACCAATTTGATGGCCAATCGGTGCGGTGGAGGCGCAAAACAGTGGTGGCAGAACGGCGTAGAGGCACATGCAACGTTGATTTTCGAAGGTAAAAGATGCATCTACAGTGCAGCGTATTTGGGTTTTTAAAACCTAACTGGACTTACTGCCTCGGTTGATTCGAAACCAAGGCATATACTTACGCAAAAAAAAAAAAAAATCAGCCACGTGGAAAAATTCTGGCACTAATAGGCCTCGGGTGAAACAACCTGCTGCAGTAAACCATTATATGCCTCGGTTCAGTGGGACCCGAGGCATAAAACTACCCAATTATTTTCGAATTTTAAAAAAAAACGGAAAAGTGTGAATTTCTGGCAGCGTTACTGCCTTAGTTGAATTTATAACCGAGGTATAAACTTTCATAGGCCTCAGTTGTTTGGTTAATCGAGGCATAAAAGTTGTTCGAAATCACAAAAATGTCACCACGTCGTTATCTATCTCGTTTGCACGAGAATCGAGGCATATAGGACGTTGTCTAAACATCAAACTACACTAGTGTTGCCATAAAAAACACTTCCCTTCCAATAGTTTAATTTATTATTTATGCCTTCCTATCCCTCACTCACAAATGAAAAACATTATCCAACCTACTATTATTATTTATTATCATTAATAATAAAATTATAATTTAATAATATTAATAATAATTATATAAATAAATTTACATCTCAATAAAAAAATAAATAATAATATTAATAATAATATTTATATCTAAATTTATATTACATTTATTTTCAAGAGTAAAATGGTAATCAATTAATTTTATCCATTATAATATTTATTTTAAATTTATCATACCAATCACATTATACACAAATTCACGCAAACTTTCATTTCAAATCTATTCAAATCACACCATCTTTCTCTTAATCCAAACAACCTTACATCCACATCATTTTCCTCTCAAATCCACTCTTCCAAATCCATCTTCAAATCCAAACACAACATTAAGGAAAAATAATATTTTTATACGGTGATAACCAACCGATTATCACTTTATGATAATCAATTATTGCAGAGAAAAAATATTTTCGTGACACGTTGTGGGAATAATCGTTTGTTACTTACAATTATGTACTCTCAATTTAATTTTTAGTGATTAATTATCCTCTCACTTAAGAGTGATTAACAACTAGATGTATAATCTTTTGATCTCAACCGATATAAATTAACTTATGCAATTTTTTCTTTCCTTACTCTCTTTATTTAACTGTTGTTATTATAAAGGAAATAATTGTATTATAACTATGATTTTAAAAGGGAATATTTTTAAGGCATAAACTTTTATTAAAAAACCAATTCACCCCTGTTGGTTTTTGTCCAACGTAAATATTTCGTTGTACAACAATCCTAATAGTTCCTTCCCAACATTTTTTACTATGTTGACGTCACTATTTACTGGTAGTCACAAATCCATTGGTATTTACTGTCGGATTTTGACAATCGGTAAAATTTTTGACTAGGTCTTTTTCTTTTTCTACTTCTTCCTCTTCCTTTTGTTTTTCCCTTTCTTTTGTTTATTCCTCCTGTCCTCCTTCTCTTCTTCACGCCATGTCTCCACCATTATCATTGTCAACGTCGTGTCAACTGTCATCACTTTCGACTCATCCTCCCCCATTCTCTTACTCCTCCTCTTCCTCCTCTTTCTCCTTTTTCTCATTCTCTTCACACCTTTAACTCTGTTGCACCTCTGCGTCATTGCCACATTTCTCTATCAACATCAAGCCTCCGTCGTTGTCATCGCATCTTCGCTGCTACCACCAGCTTCAGCCTTCTCCTCCTCCTTCAACCTTTTCCTCTAACCTATCTCCCCTTAATATATTAAAAAAATTCAATCAGACTGGATAGACAAATTTACCACTCAATTTATCGACAAATATATCGATAAAATGATTTGTTAGAAATTAGTGTTATAATTTACTGACGGAATAAACTGTCATATTACTGATAGTATTTATTAGTAATATAAATTCTAATTTATTGATATTTTTTTTCAACGGATTTATTTTTAGAAGAAATTTTTTGTTAGTAATTTAAATTTTAAAATCTTAAAAAAATTTGTCGATAAATTTAAGTTTATTAATAAATTTATTTTTGTCAATAAAAATTTATGGATAATTATGAAAAGTATTGTAATGTTCGTAAATGTTAATATATTGGCTGGAGTACAACGTATCGATCCGATTTCGTGTGCAACAAACTTGTCATTCTTCGTATGGTGAAACCAATCACTTGGAGGAAGAGAAAGCTTAGGAAAACACAATATCAAACAATGGACTAAGAAGTCAATAAATAGATGAAAATATCTTTTACATGAAAAGGTTTACCCAATTAGTATTAAAACGACAAAGTTTATTCCTTTCGATATTTTAGAAGTTATAAATTTTAAATATTTTTGTGCCTGTAGCACTAGTTTTAATTTGGTTAGTATGAATGTCCTTTTCTCTAGTATAATAATTCTTTATATTTATTATTTTGTGATTGCTATGTAGTTGTGTATAGTATAATGTCAATATGATATTTTCTAAAAATATTTAAGATCTACCAATATATATATTTTCTATTAAAGAAATAGAAAAATTCAATATTTGGAGGAATTATCAATTATTTAAAAACTAAAATCAATTATTTCAAATTTTAAAAATGAAATAAAATATTTGGTTGCAAAAGTAACCAAACCATGCTCTTATGAAACTAAAATCAAGTTAAACGAAATTTTTATATATAACTCGTGTTGAAGATAATTAGTTAAACTAAACAGTTCTCAGAACTAAAAAAACCTGTGAGTTTGACCGAAAACAGATCTCCTGTCTAATTCACTTCCACTCTACAATTGGCTATATACACCAAAATCCGTCTTAAACTTGTGAAACTATGTCAAACCTATAAATTTAATAGAAAAAATTGGTTTACCAAAATGTTGATAAATTACAATTTTTTTCTTAACAATGAAAACCAACCTAAAATATTTTGTATGTTAATTGTGATACATATCGTTTATTTGAACTTTTACATGCACAAAAGGATTAAAACCTAGAAATTATGTTTTCCTTTTTATTTTAACATTATAAAACTATGATATTATTTTTTAGAATTAAATATGTTTTTACTCTATAAACTTTAAGAACTTTAATATAAAATTAAAATTCGTTTATAAAACTTTAATATATTTTAATTTTTAAATTTTACAAATGAATAGATATAGTCTATTTAACTTAATTACGTTAATTTTTTTCTTTTAACGTTAATTATGTCAATGATATGTTTCAACTGACATTAAAATAAAAATATGTAAAATTACGTAAATAACTCAAATACTAATTTAACATATAAAAAAAATTAAATAATTAGATTAAAAGAAAATGACTATTTCAATCATTTTTAAAACTTCAAAATAAAAAAAATATATGAAAGTTTTCTACCTATACTAATTTCAAATTTCGAAAAAAAAATGAAAGAAAAAATATATTTAACCTCATTTTTATTTCAATTATTTTAGCAATTTATTAATACATGTTCAACTACCGTCCAGGTCCAATTAAAGCATAAAATCTTGAATAAATACTGGTCTATTGATTGGCCCAATTTAAAAAAAAAAAGTGTTAAACTATGGTAATTTCATTTCTGTCCAAACATTGATGTGGGTTTAATACCATCTTTAATAAAAAAGTCATTAGAGAAATACGTGAAACCATGTTCTTTAAACTCTAATCATGAATAAGTTTTTTTTTTTATCTTTTATTTAAATACAATTTTGGTTCCATGTTTCATTCAATATTCGGTACAATTTTCAATTTTACACACACACACACACATATATAATTGAATTCTATACCTAACGTATCACTATAAAAATATTGAATTAATTAAAATATAAATAGAAAATTATTTAAGATTATGGTTAAGGCGGTTAAGGAAAAGTGGTTTTGTGTTGTGAGGTCATGAATAAATGTATTGCCACTTCTCTCTCCCTTATAACTAACACTCATTAATTGGGTGGGTCGCCACTTGTCGCCAAAAAGTTCTGCTCCTCTCCAACACTTGCCTCTCTCAAAGGGGACAAAACCTATGTTTCCTAACATTACTCATTTATTGCTTTTCATTCCTAAACACTTATTCAAAATAATCCATTAATACAAACACATTTCAAAATTAATATTTATCTTTATAGAAACAACACATCATCCAATTTTCTCAAATTATACTTCTCATTACTTTTAATCAAGAGAATGTAATTTATAAACAAGTGTTTTGCAATTATTATTTTTACTTTCTAGTCCCCTATTTTTTTATTATTTAGTCCATTTCAAGGCGATTAAATGTTATTTTAAGTTTGACTCTTGGAAAAGTAGTTATATTAAATATTCGAAATAGAATTCTGTCTTATTTAAAATTTGTAATTATTTTGTTTTATTTTTTAAACATTGTAAAAAGAAAGACGTTAGGTAGATGTACAACGTAAGAAACATTCATTTTCAAAGTCTCAACAAATCTTAGTCACTTTCACATTCATTTACCTTAAATGAAATGGACCATGAAAACCCCCTTTCTATCTACAAATCCAAACCGAACACAGAGCCACGTCATCATCCTCAAGCCCAATCTTCACTCTTACGTAACCTACCCCAAGCCCATTGAGGTAAAAGTCATCATGATCAATGGCTCAGACTCATCACCCATAAATCAACGGCTGATATCGGTAGGTGTGGTCCACAGTTTAAGGTGCATTTAAAAAACGTCACCGACAACTCCGCAATGAATTGCGTAACCCTAACCTCGTTTTTCTTCTACCAATCAACCTTAACAACAACATTTTACAACACCAACACAAAAACTTCAATTTCTTCGAACTTTTATTTTCTGGTCTCATGTATGGATTACATTTGTAACCATCACTGACTTTTTCAATCAATTGAGCAACTTTTAAAAAATTATTAATTTAATTATTATTAATATGAATAATGGTTTGGTCGAATTGGGTTATATACAAAGCATGGTTTATTTGCAAAAGAATTAGTTGAGCCGTCTATTTTGGTTGTTCTAATTATCATTGAATTGATCAATAATGTGTATTGTTGTTAATGCTTTTTTATTTCGATTTTCTTAACTAGTTCTTTAAATACTCATTAACTGATCTTTGAATGAAGAACTATAAAATACACCATTTTTTTTTTCTTTATGCTATATTAATAGTAGACATATGCACGTATTTCCCACTCTGGCAATGGTTCTTCTCTTCTTTTGATTCCCTCTCTAAGAATAATATTACAAACAGGTATGAAGACATGCAACTAACATTCACAATATTATATTCAAAACAAAACCACTTTTCCATTTTAATATGCATTTAAAAGCCATATTCTTGATGATGTTACAAGGGACATGGGTTTGTCAAAATATTTGACATTATTCAGAGACACGGTTTTCATGTCTACGAATTATGTTTGAGGTCCAAGTCATAGCACGTTGCAACCACAAATTTACACGTCCCAGTTATGTTGAAAAAACATGTCAGATGTTAAAAATATGAAACAGTTCAATATGAAAGCCAGAATCAGGTTTCTACAACAGGGGACAGTCTTATGTCTTAAGTATTTCGTTTTCTTATTGTTTAATGGAACTCTTCTAAGATCATGATCAACGTGTGATTCTGTAATTCTATAATAAAAACTATGATTATGTTGTCTAATGTTTCGGAAAAAGTTATGGTCTAAAACACCCTATTTTATGACCCCAATAAACTGTCATGAATCATGCTACTCCAATACGACAGAAAATTAGGCAAAAATATCTCCCAAAATCCCAGATATACCTTCTTTCTAAAAAGTGTCATCATCTTCATTGCTTCACTTCTTTCTTTCTTTTGTTGTTTTTAATGTCTGCAATAGCATTAGATGGCAGCCCCAGTTCCCCGAATTTCCGCAAATTATTATAATGTTTGGATAAGGGAGAACAAGTACAATAAATTGGCTTTAGTTTAGTTAAATAAAGCAAGAAAAAATAAATGAAAAAGTTAAATTTCAAATTTTAAAAAAATATGTTCTCTTTTGTTTTTCAAATTATATTGAATAAGGCCAGTAAAAAAAAACTAAGAAACAAAAGTTTGTAACTTAGCACTTTCACATACAAAATGCTAAGTGCTCAAAGAAATTCATAGCGTTTAGCAGCTCATTAGAGACACCTCCAAACTAGAAAATAAATAAAACAAACTATTGACCTATTATTTTTTTCTTTTCACAAAGTTTCTTCATCTGTAGTAAAACTTTCTTTATGGCAAACTCTAAATTGGAGTTCTTACTCAACAAACAAATTTCATTCACAACACACCTTGATCTTCTATCCTCCCCAAAACCACAATTCGCATCCCACAAACAAAAATCACACAACAAATAAAAGTCTTTGATTTTTAATGCATGACATAATATGACCTATATATGCACACCCAAATGAGATTTACCATCATTCTATCTCTCCTAACCCCTATCCTCAACACCCACTTCACAATCTTTAGGAATTATATAATCTAGGTCCAAGTTTTGATTTGTGCTAAAGAGAATACTTCTATCAAACTTTAATAATCATATATTATGTAAATTTTAGTACATATAGATTAAAATAAAGAGGACATCAGATAATTCTATATAGGTAATTAGATACTTTATATATATATATTAAAAGTAATACTAATACTATGCTATATTTTTTTATAGATTATTTGTGTAAAAGTTTGAGAACAGATAAATGAAACCCTAAAACTTTTGAGTGACGTGAGATGTGATGAGCATAGGATGAAAAGTTTTGATCCATTTTGAGAATGATTGAATTTGGAAAAGTAATTGGTGGGTTGAATTGGGAGTGGTAGGGAATCCTAGCATTATAGTGGTGGCTACTGTTGATCAACACTAAGAGACAAATTGGAGTTAAGATGGTGAGTTAAAGCAATTGGAGAGTGCATTTTTCTTTTTTCTGGCTTAAACATGTTTGCAAAACAATTGTTGTTGTAGGTGGAGTAAGAATCCTTTTCCCAGATTTTCTATGATGCTATTGCTGCACCACCACCACATCAATTCCAATCAACTCAGATATCAAATCTAAAAGTAGGGTTCATATCAAACCCACATAATAATAATAATAATTACAATAATTCTCTGCAATCGCCTTCAACTTCATCAATCGCACTACACATATGTGTTGTATAGTTTTTCAGGAATAAATATGTCTCATAAAAATTACTACACGTATCTTCACAAAGTCACACAATGCCAAATCATTGCCAACTTTTATTCCACATCTGAAACTTCCCAGGCCCCCATACAGTTAAAAAGGAAATGGAAATTGATTTTTTTAAGGGTGAAAGCAAAATGAGAATGCCCGAATGATGATTGTTGAGGTTTTTTTTTTCTTGCTACGAGAATTCATGTATTGTGTCCTACTCTACCAACTAACATAAGATATTGTGTCTATGTTAAAGAGTGTCTCATTTTAGTTTGTTCCAGTATACTTAATAGATTTAGAAGTTGAGGTTATTTTTTTTTAATCTTTTAATACGTTTTTAAAAGATAAAATCGTGACAGAATTTCAGATTCTAAAACGGTGTGGTAATTGATTCAAATGATATTATTTGAGAGACTTGAGATCGGAATAAAATTGATTGTGTATAACTCTTCTTTTAAAATAAAAGAAGTAATAACTTTTATTTTGAAACAGAGAAATTTACAAATTAAATATGTCGATTTTTTTCTTAACACTTGAACTAACTAAGGAACCGAGTATATTGAAAAGAACATGTAGTACTTCTTCTCATCTTAAATATAAACATCATTATGTGTTGCTGTGAAATATAAACAAACCTAAACTCATTTTTATTTTATTTAACAACAAATTAAACTTATCTCCTCTAATTTTTTTAACAAAATGACCTTTACATTTTCTCCAAATTTTATACAAACATGTACTTCTATAATATTATTTTTCAAATGAATAACACTTATTTCTGTTATATTTTTAATCAGTAACACCCATTTATATTACTTTATTAGAAAATATTACATTAACTAAATTTTAAATAAAAATATGAAAATTAGAGACGATTATCTATTAAAACGAAGACAACCAACAAGTACCTATTTTAAAAATTACAATCGATGTTACTGTTATTTATTATAATATTATGACGAAGATGAGTGCAATTTCTCCTAATTAATAAAATCATATGATGTTTATTTTCTATTACTCTCTCCTTTATTCTTGATATCAATTTACAGGCAAGGACGGTTTTGGGAATAATTTTTTTTAATGAAATTAAAACTATTAAAAATGTTAACTAACTCTCTTAATAGATGAGTTAAAAAACAGTACACACTCTATACTTTTCTGTTTTAGAAGAGTAGGTTAAGAAATTGTACGTGAAGTGTATTCTAAGAAATATATAATTATTGGTGAGTCAATGTGGTGAAATCAAAGAGACTCAAAACCAACCAGAAAAAAAATAAAAATTAAGAGAGTTGGATATTTTGATTGTTTTCCCAGATAGAGTTGTGCAGTGGACACGGTCGTCATCGAACCAGAAACTAAGAGGTCCCTTCGTTGGAATTAAAAACTGTGTGCACCACACAACCTCAAACACACACATGCACTAAGAAGACAAAGAATGTGACGATTCACGAACCAGTTTTCTTATTCAGATTACAAACGAACCCCACTTCACGACCTTAGTAGTTTCATGTTCTTCCCAACTGAAATAATAATTCACACATTATCCAAACGCCCTCATGCCATGTTTTTGGTTTTTCCCATCAATATGATGTTGCCCTAACGTTTAATACAAACAAATATAATTATATATATAATATTCTGACAGAATTAATAGACTCGTATAGTTTAGGAGTTGAGAATAAAAAGAATTTAATCCTTCTTCAAAGTTTTGAGATACATGAGAATAAATAGTAATAATAATTAATAAATAAATAAAATAATGATAATAATATGGTGTTTGACTTGCACATATGTGGTAGAAGGTTGCTTGGTGTTGTGTCTCTTGAGATATGAAAGGACAAATTGAAAAGCATTATGGTCGGCAAGCTCACATGATTGGTTGATTTAAGCAGCCTCTGGTGCTACCTGTGATGTGAATGTTTTTGGTCTATGCTTTTTCTTATTTTCTTCCTCCATCTTCTTCGACTCCTGTCTTTTGTGTCTCTTCATACTTTCATCTATAAGCCTTTAATCCTTAATATTTTCATGTTAGGATTTGGGTTAGTGTCTTCGGCTTTCAAATTCGGACCTTCACTGGCCCTTGGGCCTTGTTAGGCCCACTAATTATACATGCTGCCTACACCAAATCAAATCAAAACAAACATACACAACAACATGATAGTGAAAAAAAATAAGTATATATACAAACCTCTTGTGCATTCCTTGAACTTGTAATTAGAAAAAATAAGCATGTGTTCCTTGTCTCACTCTCCATGCTTTGGCTGAGAATTGGGCTTTAATTGGGTCCTTATTTTCTTTGTAGGCTATTTATTTCTCCACCCCACCTTTTTCTTTTTTTACTGCATAAAAGCAGTAATTCCAAAATTATCCCCATTAAAATTACAATAGAGATTGCTACGTCTCCTTATTTTTAATATTTTCTTGATAGGTTCAGACTTCAAAATATATTCATAAACACACAATCCAGAAGGTATACAAAATATAATTCAGATGGGGTGTTCCGAAAAATAAGTATGAATTCGAAATACTTTTAAATACTCATTTTGATTTTTTATATTACGGGAATAAGTGTTTTAAAAAATATTTCCAAATCCATAAATATGATCCAAAACACTTATTTCGAAATATATAAAAAAATTAGAAATATTTTTCGAAACACATCCATAATATTAAAAAAAAAAGCGTCTTCTCTAGAATGGTGAATCTCAAAGACATATTTTGGAATGCATGATGTAAGGCTCTATTCTTTTTTCTGCCTTTAACAGAAAGGGCTGCCCCAGATTTGATGGGCCTAAGAGCTAGCCCAAAGGATAAAACTAATCCTAGTCTGCCCTAATGTTTACGCTTTCACTCTTTTAGAAAGATCAGCCGTCACCTTACTTCCATCTCACAGAATGCTCTGCTAGGGTTTGCTCTAAGTTTTCTTCGAGCTAACTCACACCAGCTCCTCATGTTCCTTCTTTTCATGGTCTATGTTCACTATTTACCGTTAGGGTTTGGTAATAACCCGTCCCTGTTTTGTTTTACCGTTCATTTCAGCTCCTTGGCCATCCTTAGGACCGTCATGCTCATTGTGTGCGTGTCAGAGAGTTCTGCTAGCTTGTTTTCCAGGTACGGGAAGCTAGGGTTCGCCCTTTTCTTTGAGTTATGAAGTTTGTACCACTGTTTTACCATTTTAAATATGTGTGGTATGTTGATGTGAACCTGTGTATGATTATATTGAACCTTGGTGAATCTGTTGGGCGTTTGTACACGAGTGAACAGTGGTGAGCACTAGTTTTCTCGCCCAAGCGAGCATGGCTCGCCAAGGCGAGATCAACAGAGGCTCGCCCAAGATGTTTCACGCGAGAGGTCACTCAGGCGACCCACGTTGCTCCTAAGCGAGTGAGCATCTCGCCCAAGCGAGAGGGGTCTCGCTTAAGCGAGATCCCGCGTGAGCTACTGTTCCCCTTTTTCGAGCCCTCGCCTAGGCGAAGGGGGCTCGCCTGAGCGAGAGTCTCTCGCCTGAGCGAGAGTCTCTCGCCTGAGCGAGACCCTTAAGCCTGAGCGAGGTGCTGGGCGAGGTAGTGTGAGGTGTGATTGTTTTCTTGGCTTTGTATGGATAATGCTTGCTTGGTTTTAAGTATTGTGCTGAAAGTTTGAGATGAATGAGTATGAATGAGTGGTGCAAGTCATGAATTGTGAAGAATGGGTTGATATGAGTTTAGCATGAGATTTTAATGAAATGGTTGGTATTAAAGAGGCATGATAACGAGATGAGTTGGGAATCCTTTATGCATGGATGGTTTATGATGAGTTGAAATGGGTTGGGCCTGGAACATGAAAGGCGTTGGCTTTAAAGGTTGGTACGATTAACGCATACATGCATGGTGAATATTATTTGGCTGTGCGATTATGTTTGGCCTGTGTCAATACGTAATTCCTTGGAGTCTCTAGGTGAGACTTTCCGGGTCGCGCTTTAGTGGTTGGGACGTAATTCCATGGCCCCTGTTAGTGGGAGTCCATGGTGGTGCCCCATCTGTATAACTAGGTAAGGATTCAAGGTAAGGTTGCATCTTGACACTCTAAGGAGTCAGTTAGTCTCACCTAGAGCGGACTGACTCCTCTGGTGAGAGTAGCAGGAGGCCTAAAATTTATTAAGGGTTAACCTTGTGGTGAGGGAAATTGATTCATCGTAACACTTGTAACACATAACTCGGGGGTGAGCAGAGGTATCCACCACAAGTGCGGGCATCCGCTGAATCCGACCAAGTTATACGTATCCGGATGAGTCGAGTCGCGTCTTAGTGTATTGCTTGAGAAGTCATAACATGCTTGGTTGACATATGTGTATGGTATGGTGAATATATTTTGAATGTATGGATGAAATCTTTTGTGCTCTAGCTTACCCTACTTTCTTTGTTGTGTGATCTGCTGTGTGGAACTCTTTTGCGATGATCATCAACTTGTTGGTGTGAGCAGATGTGAGGAACACCCATGGGCAACAGGGAGGTGGAGATTCCGCTACATAGTCTGCGTGGACTAGTTTATAATTCCTTATGAGTTTCTTTAGGGCTATGACCCCTGTATTTGTTCGTCCTTAGATTTATGTACTTTTGGTTGAACTCTTTATCCAATTTTCTTTTGGGCATGGTGGCGTGCCTTGGGTTGTAAGGAGTCGAGTTTAAAACTCTCGGACTGCGCTATTATGTTATAATTGTGTGACGATTTCTTTTAATTACACTCATTAATTATTTGGGACGTTACACATGATTTGGTCTTCATTTCATTTGACCTCAACGTCTTAGCGAACCCACCACTAATGAAAATGAGAGTGGAACAGAAAGTAAGTCTAGAGAAAAACATTTGTTTGAATAAAATAAATTTGTTTTTAGCATGGTAGCATTCCCAATAACTTTTTTTAGGAGAGAATGATCAGGGCATGTGGCATGTGACGTGCCGCCTCAGACTCCTTCATCCCCTCTTGCACAGGCTGAAGAAAAATATTTTCAACAATTTTGAAGGAGAGTTGCCGGAAAACATGTGTTAGACAAAAAGAAGAAGATGAACATATTTTTTCAATAAAGAGTTTTAATGATGATGATGATGATTTATGAAGAAGTATGGAAGACTTGATGATGATGCATCGAAAATGTTGAAGACTTACAAGAATGTTTGGATTCAAGATATTAATTGAAGACTTAAGAGTTTAGTTGTTTAAAGTCTTGTAATATGTGTATGTTATTTAAGATAATTAAATTAGTAGGTCAAGAATTAAAAGACATAATCCAAACAATAGAGCATTAAGAGAAAGTCTTAGTACAAAACCTAATGTGATAATCGATTATCACTTATAATAATCGATTATCATAAGTATTCTTTTAAAGTTTTCATAAATTGCTCTAGAATAATCAATTATTTTAAAGGATAATAGATTATCAATACGAAACAATGTTTTTCAGAAACTGTTATGGAATAATCGATTATCACTTATGATAATCGATTATCTGTGGGAGTTGTGACTTAACTTTTCATATTCTTAACCTAATTTCTAAATAGGCTTCTATAAATAAAGTGGTAGGCTTTCATTTCAAATATACAGAAGTTAGAGAAGTCTGAGTACTTGAGAACTCTCTATGGGAAGGCTTTGAAAAACCTAGTGTGGGTAGAGCGATAACTTTCATCAAGTGGGATCTTGAGTGATTGAGTGTTGCTGCTGTTGGTAGGAAAAGTCGATCATCCTTTGTGTGATTCAAAGGAGGTGTTCATTCCTTGGGTGATTCAAGAAAGGTGTTTTCATCCCTTGTGGATTTCAATGGAGGGGTCTTCATCTCTTTTGTGATTCGAGAGAGGTATTATTTTCAAAATCTAAATCTTTCTTATCATTAATTGTAAGTTTGGTTTATTTTAGTGATTGAGTTAATCTCGCTTTTAAGAGATTAACAACTGGATGTAGGGTCTTTTGATCCGAACCAGTATAAATACTTTGTGCAATTTTCTCTTCCCTACTCTCTTTATTTTATTGTGTTTATTAAAATGAAGAAAAGATTTTAATTGAACTTTGATATTAAAAGGGGAAAATTTTAAAAGCACAATTTTTATTAAAAACCCAATTCACCCTCACTCTTGTTTTGTCCAAACGCTAATTATTCCACTACGCATTTTAATAACAACATGGTGAGTGAGAAGGAGAATGAAGTGTTGGGTATGATGGAGGTACAATAATGCTGGTGGGGAAAAGGGATTGAAGAAAGGGGTGCAAGGGTCACTACTAAAAAAAAGCTCATATATCATGCCAATTTTGTTTTGAATTTTCTTTTTTGTAGGAAATACCTATGATGAATCGGTGTATGGTTTCTCTAGGGAAAGGGTGGCAAGAGGTTACATTGACCTGCACAACACGTTTGGAGATGGAGGCCTAACCAAAACGATTCTTATCCAATATCTGGTCATTGAAGCACATACATCATATAATATACTACTTGGAAAACTCACTTTGAATCTACTAAGAGCCGTGGTATCTACTCCCTATCTTGCCACAAAGTTCCCATCAATCACAAGCAATGGCGGAACTTGCTCAATATTTATGGGGGTGCCAAAATACACTTAAAATTTATATATTTAATTATGGATCCGTAAGATTATTGAACTCAATAGTAATTGAATCAATACCAAAATTTTTAGTTATATTTTGTTTTTAATATAAATAATCATATTGTTAGCAAAAAAATTCATCTTCCGTTTTATTTTGCAATCTTATTTTGATAATTTTCACTATAGAAAATTATCTTTCTGATATAGTTGTAGAAACAAGAAGAGTTAAAATAAGACGAGACAAATTAAAAAATCAATCAAGTAGATGTAATTGACTTCCTATTTTTGTCAAAGATTGATTTTGTCTATTTTCTTCCTCACGGTAGCTTCCATTTTATCACTTTTAAATAATTAATTTATTCTTTTATTTCTTCATCAATATACTTATGTGTCAAAAAAAATACTAAAAGATAATTTATCATAATCTAAATAAAAATTGCGATACGTAATTAATAAAAGAAAAATATATGATAATAAGGTCACAATTAAAAACCAGTTATTAAAAAACACTTAGTGAATTGCTCTTTCTTCTATATTTATAAAAATGAATATACCAAATGCTCGTAAGATAAAAAATAATATTAATTATTAAACTAATATTTCACTATCAATTGAGGAAAAAAAGAATTACTTTTTTCTTCATTAATAGAATAAAGCATACAAAAATGAGAGCACAAAATAATGAATTTGTGTTCAAGTTTCTTTTTTTCTTCATAAACAAAAGAAAACAAAACAAGCAAAAGTCTAAAGTGGATACAACATGTGAGAAACTCAAAAAAAAGTGAGAAAAAAATAAAAAATATCTTAATAAATTTGTTTATTTTTTATTAAATTTAATTTTATGCTTTATTATTTATTAACATTAAATGTTATATTTTATAAAATAAATAAAAAGATACCTATTTTAATTTTTATCAATTCTCAATATATACTTTTATTATTTATAAAATTTCAAAAAATCAAATTTCTTATACATAATTAAAAAAATAAAAAATAAAACAATTTTCATATAACATTAAAAAAAATTCAAAAAAAGTTTGGGGGGGAGGGCCACGGCTCCCCCCTATCCCTTCATTGGTCCGCCAATGGTTGCAAGGGACATAACACAATGCATAGGGATCAGAAAATGACCAGAGAGTACTATATAGTCAGTCTAAAGCTACCACTTCCCCCGTTAACCTCTAATAACATCGAGAAATCCCAAATAAACGACATTATAATGGGAAGAGAAGATTTGGACCTCTAGGTGAATAATGACGCGTGGATGGAACCTATGTGAGAAATAAGAGTTTTCCCTTTGCTTGAGGAAGGAAGAAGTTTGAGAATTGGATCCGCTATCGACGAGGAAGGAGAAAGAGCCATTGGTCAAGCTTTAATGACTAATGCTGACTTGGTCATGTGGACAACAACTACATCCTAAGAGTTAATCCGAGGATAGCATTGCATTGCTTATCCGTTTTCAAGGGAGCTTTAGGCATCTTAAAGTTTTCGAAAATATGGTATGCAACAAACAAACTTGTATTCCAAATTTAAATTCCTTAAGAGATTTTAAGTAGGCATAAGGATTTTGTGTTCACTTCCAAAAAAAGGGAGGAGAATCACTAAGGATTACTTAAAATCCAAGCCTTTCCTAGCCAAAGCTACCTCTATCCCTCTTACACCTAACTTCTCAAAGGGAATTGGGTTTGAAAAGTAAGTAGACTCACACTAAACTACAAACAAAAAGAAAACAATTAAGGAAAGCAAATAAACTACTCTACACGACCTTAATGGTAAGGTAGAAGGCACTTCAGAACCTTCAAGCCCTCACCAACTAAATTTTTTTTAATATGGTTAAAAGAGGTTCAAGTTGGGAGATGAGATTGAGCACCAAAGACTCCCCCACGACACCTAACTTGGTCGTGAGCTACAAGTCCAAAAATAATACAAATTACAAGTCAAAATTCCAATACAATCAAAATGTGATGTTTCCATCTCTCTAAGTGTTCACTCATTTTTATTCTTGTTTCCTCCTCAAGCTTAAAGGTCCAAAGAGGTCTCTAATGCCTCTAAAAGGCTTCCTTTAGTTTAAGCCAACCTCTAAAAGAACCTACACCACAACCCAAAATCAAAACCAAAAGGTAGATTCCAAGGAGAAAGCAAAGAAAAGCAAAAAAATGAACAAAGCTCTTCAACCAAAGGTTAGGCACACAAAATAAATACCTAAAGAAAATCTCTAGAATAGATCACAAAAACAAAAAATTACTAGAGTAGAAATTGATGCTTTTTGTCTTTGCCAGCCATTAGTCAAAGGTGCACTATGACACTCTCTTGTTTGCAAAATGCACAAACTAGGTTGTTGTGTAGAGGCACTTTCACATTAAAAACAACCACAAGATCAACATCAAAGTGCTCACATAAAGTTTGGTGGTAGTGGCCCCCCTTTTCTACTTTTACTTTTAATATTTTGCTTTTGCTTTTGTACTTTTTCTTACTTTTTCATGTACCAAATGACTTGATTCTTTTTGTCTCTCTTGTTTTCACGTTTCCAGCCACAAAAACACATCACTACACACACCAAATATGAATTTGAAAATGCTTTTGGTAGCTCAAAACTCCAAGTAACAAAAAAAAAATGTAAGAAAAGCCTTCTAGAATCAAAATATGACATGAAACACAAACAAACATAAAGGAAACTTAACTTTAGGAATCTGCCAATGGCCTAATGACATGTATGAACTTAAATATGTAAAGAAAAAGCACTCAAAAGATTATATATGGTGCAATTTTTAAAATCAAGAAAAACATATATTTTTGTGATTTTTGAAAGCTCAAAACTAGGATAAAATGACATTAAAAAGACTACACATGACTCTTGAAAACATGGATGAATTTAAAAATGAAATTGGCCATAAATATCATGGAAACCAAAACATATATATTAAGAAAGACTCGAAAAACATAAAAGCACACAAACAACACAATTATATGAAAATCTAATGGTGAAAACCGAATGGTTCCAAAGAAGAACAAGAACTAGAACCATGAAAACAACATATATGGACTTGAAAATGAAGACAAGAAAGAACAACACATGAGCACAATAAAAAGCAATAAAAGGACCAAGGAACTTAGCTCCTCTAGAACCAAAGCTCTTGATACCAAATGATAACCTCCTCCTCAAGCTAGGTTGGGCCAAAGCTTAAAATGATGGCTATGGAGGTGATAGGATGCACACAAGCTTGGTGTATGAGAGGAAGTACCTCTCGATTTATGGTATTAGATGTTAGGATGAAGGTTGTTTGTGGTGCTCTAAGAGATGATAAGCCAACTCTAGAGAAAGAAGTGATAGAGGGACCTCATGGGATACTCTAGCAAGTAACTAAGAGACAAGTTTATGGCTAAAAAATATTTTTGGCAGCATAACATTATCGTTCTCAAAGTGAGAAATACAGGGGGGAGACACCTATATTTATAGAGTAAGGTGTCTCCAAAATGGTCCAAAACCCTAAAGTGCTAACATGCACCAAAACCCTAACAATGCTATCTTGGTGAATGAGAGCTTGACATGTGGCACTCCTCACTCTCACAAAACTGAACCAATCATGGAGTGCTATGTGGAAAGCTACTTATGAAAAGCCTTTCCAATAGGACAATGGCACATGACCACTATCTTTGTAAGTGAACTCTTCATTAAGGGCTTACCATTTGGCATGTGTGGGATGCCACAGACTAAGCTAGCTTGATGAACATAATTAAACATCAAATAGTTGCTTAAGTAGGTGCATATGATGCTCCCTACTTAAGCAAGATTGTTTTTAAAATCATACACTACTTGGCCCTTAATACAAGGCCTAAATATTCCTAATTTATCAAAGATACTCTATTATGGCGCAAAAGAAAAGATTTTTACTTCACCTTGCAAAGACGACTATATCTCTCCATGAAAGTGCTTAGCCATGCTAAGGGGTATGCCAACATGTATGTGAAGATGGTGTGGATCAAGACACGTATCAAAAATTGCACATGCACTTTGCCACTGAGACAAAACTTCTTAGCTTGATTACATAAGTGTGCCACACAAATGTAAGCTTTTATTGCACTTGACTCTGACATGTATTGGGAGATGGTATGGCTAATGACGCATGTAAACTATTGTACATCCCATCTGCCACTAAGATAAGACTCCTGACCTTTATTTGGTAAGCGTGTCACACAAAGGTAAGCTTTTATTACACTTGACTTTGACGCTTATTAGCATGTGGTGTGGCTCAGGACACATGTACACAATTGCACATGAACTCTACCACTAGGACAATACTTGTCATCTTTATTGGGTAAGTGTGCCAAACAACTTTCAAAACCCAACTTGATAAAATAATGATACTTATCCTACAAATACCATCATACACCACATTTCAACCACAAACTACCATAGTATTACAAATCATAATAAACCCAACCATTGTCTTTACTCTATAAACATAAACACAAACACTTATCATCTTTTCATAGAGTACTTAGGCATGAAGAGACAAAGAACTATTCAAATTCCTACCTCATAGTCTTATTTGCAAATGACGAAATCAAACAATGTGAAAGTTCAAAATTCTTTCGGATACATACAACTATTCAACTTCCTCAAGGAAAAAATGTGCACGACGTTGGAACTTCCAACCAACACATCCTTTATGCAACTTAAATATCAATAGATCATGACATTTGATCCATTATAAGTCTGAATTTCCTATTCACACAATCATTGAATTGTATACTACGTTTATTAAGCAAATACTTTCTCTTTTAAATCTACCTCCTTCATCCTTTTACACAAACCCAAACCTCATCGCGTCCACACCTTCATATGTCACAACCTAGAATAATGCCAACTTGACACAATTGCACATTTAATGAACTATGGTGTGGAGACCATATACAAGTAATATGGTGTGGAGACCATATACAAGTTACTGAAATTAACTATCATTGTCCAGTTAGAGTAGTTAATAACCACCTTGTGCATGATACAATTTAAATCAAATTTGATATCGATGTTGCACAAATAATCAAGTGTTGGAAAAAAAATTCAACTTCTACACTCATTTGTGCGACGTGAACGAACATAGAACAACATTGAACCTTTAATCCAAACAAGATATCCACCTACCACTAGTGCAGGGAAGGCAAACGACAGCGGTTATTTTGCACTTTTGGCTTCGGGTTCGCACCCGAGGCATATACTGCCGAGGTAAAAAGACTTTTGTTTATGCCTCGGTTATTAACCCGAGGCAGAAAAAGTAGTTACTGCCTCGGTTTCCTCCAACTGAGGCCTAATTGTGTATCAGAAATATCAAAAAAAAATTCGACGGAGCAGCGGCGGTGCAGGCGGAATGAAGGGTTGCTGCTCCAAGTCCTTCAACTTCACACTCACCACCTCTTCCCCACTCCCACCCCTTTTCACAAATTCCCCAATCTCCCTCTCCAAATAAACCACCCTCAACTCCGAACTCAAAACCGAACCCCCTCGACCCTTTTGAACCATCTCAACAAAACCTCTCAGAGCACTCTTTGCATAAACACCCATCACAGCTTCGAAACCCTGCTTCCGCGAAAACCCGACTCACGATTGGATCGTCGAGGATTGACAAAACGAATTGCTTCAGAAACGACGTCGTGCCCCCGTGCTGGCTTTGCTGGTAAGCGTGGAAGCTCTCCGGCTGCCACCGCTGGTTCGCCTGCGACCGCTTGATGGCCGCCATGAGCGAGTTCTACACCGGAGCGAGTTCCTCCTCGCCGCCGCCGCCACCCCCTTGGACGACGGAAGCCGGTCCAGCGATACCCCCACGGAGTGGTGGTGAAGTCGGAACAAAGGCTGGGGTGCAGTGGAAGAAGAAGAAAATATTTGGATGCTGTGTGGGGATGCTCGAAGAAGAAGAAAATCGTGATGGTTTGCGCAGCTGCAAAAGGATTTAGGGTTTTTTAAACCCTACGAAGCCATACTGCCTCGGTTAATTCGAAACCGAGGCATATTGTCTTACTATATGCCTCAGTTGGCAATAGACCCGAAGCAAAAAGGTCCATACTGCCTCGGTTATAAAAGAACCGAGGCATATTTTATCAGTGAATTAAAACAAAAAAAAATACAGCCAAGTAACTGCATCGGGTAAAAAAAACCTGAAGCAAAAAAGCTATTAGGCCTCGGTTCTGTGGTAACCGAGGCATAAAAGCAGTTAAAAATTTTCAAATTTTGTGAACAGCGTGAATTCGCAATTTTTTTTAAGCTATATGCCTCGGTTAGTATAATAACCGAGGCATAAAAGGTGCATTTAATTACAAAAATGTTACCGCATGTTTATATGCAGCGGATATACAAAAACCGAGACATATACTATGATGTAAAAACTCTGAAATGCACTAATGTACCAACCTTTGACGAAAAATATGATGACTTGTAAAACTTGAGTTATATCGACGAAAAAATATTACAAAATAAAGATAATTTTTAATGTATAAGTTTAATTTCATTTTTACTTATGTTCAATTACTTAAATCTATTTGCTTTGTCATTCCACCGTTATGTACTCCAACTTTTTTTCTTCCTAATATGTTTTAGATTCTATTACTAATATATATATACAAACAACTACTAAATAAAAAAACAATACATCCTTAAATATTGTATCTCTACGTCTAAATAATTAAATAAAATCAAAATATTTCAAATATCTTATTTACAATAAATAAAACATATTATCTTATTCTCATAAAATTATTACAACATAAATTTGTTTTTATAATCTTTTACTTCACTTCTTTTTCAAAGTATTTCACCTACTAAATTATCATTAACTAAATTTATTTAACCAAATAAATATACATTGTTCAAATTTTTTTTAAACAACTACAATGATTAAAATTTGTTATTACAATAATTTCCTTAACTTAATCTACTTTTAATTTAATCTTTTCATTCTCCAGTTTAGAATTTGATTTCCGGAAACTGAATTCTTGCCGGTAAATCGACGCTGAGTGGCCCCAACGAACCGAATTCTGACCAATACATATCTAGCACAAACAATAGTATCCGGAAAAATATTAGGAACAATATGATATGGATTAAAAAAATAGCAAAGAGTGCCACTTGGAAAACAATTTCCAACAACAGTTACCATTTAGAGGTTTAATTCTTCTGAAAATGACAAGAGAGTGTAAATTGACGGGACAACAATGACATGATGTCTGGTTAAGTAGAAATTTAGTAGACTAATAAGGTAGTATGAATAGTGCTGGAGTACTTTACTTCTTGTAAGACTGGGTATGGTAACTCAGAAGTAGGTAGGACTGTAACACCATTATCTTCGAGTTATTTCAACAAAACTATTTAGAAAAATATATATTAAAAAAAAGTTTTAAAATACTAGTAAGAAAATAATAATATTGGAAGACTGTTTTTAAATGGTGATATATATTACCTAGCATACTCATTTCTGCATTGTGACCAAAGTGGAGGGTCTGCAAAATGTTTGGAAGGAAAAGAAAGTGCGTGTGGAAGGCGGGTGCAGAGAGCGAGCGTCACCATCCGGCGGCAGAGAGTAGGCGATGGCAGAAGAACAACACGAGTTGGTCTCGTCCTGTAACAGAACCAGCATTTAATGCCACAACCCAAAACCTTCTCATCATTGCACTTTCCATCATTACTCTTTTAACATTTCCCATTCCCACACTCATTCCACCACCTTCTCTTCATCATTACTTTCCTTCCTATAAATTCCACCTTCTTCTACTACCTCACTTCATTCTCACCGTTTCAACTGCACCATGCTTTCTCACCACACTCTCAACCCTCACGCTCCACCTTTTTATCTCAAACCCAACCAACAACAACTCCAGCTACTGCATTTTTCTCGCCCCATCTGTTACTACGTTCCTCCCTCCACCTTCCCCCTTTACCCTCCCTTTCACGCGCCATTCTCCAACCCCTCTCCTCAACGCGCCAAAACCGACACCGGTCGGAGTAAAGTGTGCGCTTCCGCCGGAAACTGGCGCTGCCACCGCAAGTTTTACAAATGGCGGGTTAGGGGAAGGAAGATTCGGGAAAACGGTACGGTCGTTATGCCGTTTCCTGACACCGTTAAAGAAGCCGAGTCCTCTTCTATAACCACCGTCATGATTCGCAATGTCCCTAACCAATTCAAGTAACTGCTCTCTTCTCGCTAACCTTTTATGGAATGTGAGAGTGTAGTTTTGAGCGAGATGTTTTGTGGCAACTTGTTTTAGGTTTGATGACTTGCTACACATACTGGACGAGCATTGTTTGCGACAGAACAAGAGCGTTGACCCCGAGAAGTGGTCCAAGTTTGACTTCGTTTATCTGCCGGTGGATTATAGGTAAGGTTCTGGAACATTGTGTGTAGTTGCGGTTCGTTCGTTGTTCACGTTTTCGTGTTCTTTTTTTTCTTTGTTTCCAGGAAATTTTCAATGCAGAAAAGGGTCTCGAATCTGGGATATGCCTTTGTTAACTTCACCTCTCCTGAAGCTGCGTTCAGATTCTACCGCGAGTTCCACGGTGTCGAGTGGGATGTTGACCAGAACAAAAAGATATGCCAAATCAACGTGGCTCAGTATCAGGTTTCGTTGTCGTTTCAGGAATGTCTTTTTATTTACCCTAATGGGTCTGGAAGAAACTTTTGGTGTTTCTATTTGTTTTCATATATCTTAACTCTGAGGCTCATTAGTAGTATTAATGTCAGTGTTGGACACTATTGCAAATAAATATAGATATTACGTTTTAGTTTTTATGAAGATAGATCTTTTTGTTTGATGAATAACGTCTTTCTGTAGCGTTTTTTTTGAATGTTTCCTTTTGGATTCACCGACGCATGTGAATGAAAATGTTGATACATAAATTTAATTAACTTTAAGCAATTACACTAATAAAGTAAACGTAGGGGAATGTAATTTCCGTTCATAACGTGTTGTCCCTTCAATTGTGCAGGGAAGGGATACTCTGACGAGGATTTTCCAGACAAAAGTATTCCGGTGTGCGAGCCCAGATTTATTGCCTGTGCTGTTCTCAGAAGGCCGTAACGGATGGAATCGTCGAATCGAGGGAACTTATTTGGGCAATCATGTTTGTGGCCTGCCACGAAGAACCAAATGAACCTGTGCTTTTGATCAAAAAGTGTGATCAATCTTTTTACCTTTCCAAGGGAACTTAATAGTTAACCTTTTTCTTTTTACCTTTTTTTTTTCCCTGTAGGCTTAGGCTGCGGAGTTTTTAGTTTCCTTTGTTTTCATTCTCCCCCTGGAAATGGTGGGGTCTGCAATCTGGGGTGAATTGGAAACATGGGTTGAAAAGGACTGTGAATTGCTCTGCAAAATTAGTTTGCTTTGTTGTAAATTGTTGTACTTATATAATAGTAATCGTTCCAATCTTAATCCTTATGTGCATGCTTCAGAAGAGACACTAACGTGTGATTGTGTTCTATATTTTCATTTTTTTTATATGGCATATATTTATCCGACTATGATTTAAGGACATTTCTGGCGTTTGGTTTTCAGACTGAGTTTAAATTTTGCAGCTGTTTGTTAATTTGTCATGGAACTGACGGCTTCGATAAGCAAACCTTTGGTGTTAAACCATAACATTAATCTAAAATCCTCTAGCAAGCAGTTTTCTGGTTTGGTTTATGGCTTTATGTGTTGCCTCATGTGTTATTTTTCTCCTGCAGTAGGAAACATCCATGTTAATGAAACATGTTTTGGATTAATACTCTTGCATTTGTAGCCGCTTATAGTAATATGTCAATTGACATTATCTGAGCTGAGCTACGGTCACACAATGAGTAATGGTATTACATTCATTGATTAAAATAAAAAAAAAAAATATAATGTTGTATTCATGAAAAAAAAGAAGACTAAAGGATAGTGTTAAAATGAGTGTATAAATATTTTGTGTGCCACATATTTAGCACTTATTATACTTATTTGTAACTTACAATTAAGGCTTCTGTGAATTACATTAATGTGATCGAAGAAGGATATGGATAGCATGAAAAGACGAAAGATACTGTAAACTGTTTATAGTATTATACTCGAAATATACTATTAATAAAGAAAAATTTAAAAACTTAGTTAAAAGTACATTAATAAAGTAAAATTTAAAAAGAAATTAAAAGTATATTAATAAAGTAAAATTTAAAATCTCAATTAAAAGTATATTAATAAAGTAAAATTTAGAAACTTCAATAAAAGTATTTAACTTAGAAGACCACCGAAAACACTGAAGTGTTCAAATTAATGCTACATGTAATTTGAAAAAAATTGACAATTATTATTCTTTGTATTTTATCTTATAATTAAATAAGATAGTTATTTAAAATATTAAATAAAATATCTAAAAATATATTTATTCTGGAATTATCTTTTATCATCACATCTTATAACTAAGATTTATTAATTATCGAAGTATTTTTCTAAGTTCAATTTTTATTATCATTTTCTCTTCTTATCTCAACTAAATCTCTTCGGGTCTTGATTTTTTTAGCTTACTCTGTCTATTACCTTAAACTTAATTTTTACTCTATTAAAACACCTTAAAATAATCGAAAGAACATTTATCTAATTAAAAAATTATTTTTAACATAATTTTATATCTCAAATTCATTTAACTATGTTAAAATAAATTTTAATTAAAACACACTTTAAATAAAAAAAATCATTTAAGAAATCAAAATTAAATTCTAAATGAAAACATACATATACTCGTGAAGGACGAAAGATAAAAGTAAAAGAATAAACATATAATCCATTTTTTATTTTGTATAGAATTATTACCTTTTAACAATTATTTATAATAATTCTATTTTCATTCAATTTTTAGTTTTAGTATTTACGAAAAAAAAACAAAAAACTTTGAATACATGAGGGAACTTAGAAAGTTTTTGCGCAACATAGTATGTAAAATACATATCTCTAAATCACTTATTATTAACTATAATACTTTATATTTCAATTTATTCTTAAAAGATTTTATAGATGATCTTCTATCCCATTGTTTATTTTTCTTTAACCAAATTATACCTTTTTATTTTCCTTTTTTAAACCAAATTACTTTTTCTTTTCTTTTTATTTTTAACCAAATTACTTTATTCTCATCTCATCTATCTTTTATTAGTCTTATACTTGTTTTAATCTTCATTTTATTTTTCGCCAGCTTCTCGCCCACCCACTTTTTTATTTCATTCTCTCATCTAACACTAACTTTTAGAGTACAAATTCTCTACCTTTTGATGTCCCACGGCAAAAAAGTACAAATTTCTGGTTTGGTTTTATGGCGTGTTGCCTCATCTTATTTTTCTCCAGCAACCAATTATAGGAAAAATCAAGTTAATGAACATGTTCTGGATTAATACTTTTGCATTTGTAGGCACTAATATGTAAGATTTGTTGCATTATTTACTTATTGGTCGTTCCTGATTCTCCTTGATAATTAATGTCGTTATTTGTATTTTTTATTGTAGTGAGTTTTTTTTTATATAAGTGGGGTTCAGATCGAATTTTACCAAGTCTCACTAAATGTTAATTTGTTTTGATAAAAAATGAAGAGCCTTAGATCGAAAACAAAAAATACTGTAAACTCTAACCAATAAAGTCAAATAGGTTCATCTCTTAATCATGAGAATTAGAATTTTATTTATAAGTAAATCAGTTATAATTTATTTATTCTCTGAAAATGAAAAGAATATTTCAGTTAGAAAGAATAATAACAAAAACAAAGATTACAAAGATAATAACCAGATATTGAATCTCCCATATAATAATATCCTGTTAATAAAATTTAACTTAACTATTAGGCGAATAAAGATCCAATTTGTGATCCTTTGTGGGCTAATCTTTTAGGTCGACCTTTGGACATCTTATTCATCTTCGAGTCATGCCTTAGACGATTGAAACGGTATAATGATAATTTGATCCTATTCGGTGGGGAGGATAGAAGGGGCAGATGGGGTAACGACCCCCAAACTTCTTGAAATTTTTTTAAATTATATGTATTTTTTAAATTCTTTAAATTATAAGTATGTTTTAAAATTAGGTAGTAGTATAATGAAAAAATAATGGAAATTAAATTAGGTGTTTTTTTTTTTATTTTCTTTTATGAAGTACAACATTGAATGCTAATGAATAATAAAACACAAAATCAAATATAATAAACAAAAGTAATTTCTTAAGATATTTTGGAGTTTCTTCTCTCATCGTCTTTTGAGCTTCTCACATGTTGTACTTGTGTATCACACTTACCTGTTTTGTTATTGAAGAAAAAAAAAAGTTAGACATAAGTTCATTATTTTTGTCATCATTTTTTATATCTTTTTTTAAGATAACTCTATCTTGTCTCACTTGATGGTGAAATATTTGTTTAATATTTAGTACTATTTTTTATCTCATGACCTTTTTTGTATATTCATTTTTTATGAATATAGAAAAACAAGTAATGTATTATGTGATTTTTCATTGTGACTTATTATCATAGTTTTTTTTAGTAATGATGTCTCTCAACTTTTGATTAGATTATGATAACTTATTTTTTAGTGTTAAACTTCTTTTTTAAATAGGTATATTGATGAAAAACAAAATAATAAATTTATTTTTTAAAAGTGATAAAGAGAAACTACTAGTGAAGATGAAAACATGATAATATGGTTGCTCATGGCCAGTGGCGGACCTTTGTGGTAGCAGGGAGGGGCCATGGCCCCCCCAAAAATTTGATTTTTTTTTTAAATTTTAGGTATTTTAAATTTTTTATATTATAGATATTAGATAATATATTATAAATTAATGATGATTAAATTAAATATTTTATTTCTTTTATAAATATAATAATTAATGTTAATAAATAATAAAATATAAAATCAAACATAATAAATAATAAATAATACAAAGATTTATCAAGATGTTTTCATTATTATTTTTCATTATGGTTCGTTTGACCTTCTTATAAATCATTTTCATTTCTTATTCTTAAATTTTTTTCTTTTGTTTTTGAAGAGAAAAATATTTATTTTTTTGCTCTTATTTCTCTTTGTTCTCTTTCATTCACGAGGAGGAAAAGAATTAGGTAATTCTTTTATCTTACTTGATAGTGAAATATTA